>Ga0256827_10001059_pt1 | contig 17363 bp, 12 predicted proteins | sample CV84metaG_FD_185977 | JGI IMG/M metagenome (GOLD analysis project Ga0256827, IMG submission 185977) | Hydrothermal vent microbial communities from East Pacific Rise, Pacific Ocean - CV84 | ecosystem: Environmental > Aquatic > Marine > Hydrothermal vents | place: Pacific Ocean: East Pacific Rise... | reverse complement strand
ACACATTGCAGGCATTGGATAAAGGGCAACATCTGGTTTATCTAGTATCACAATATTTGGTGCTTTACTTAACAGTTCTCTTGCTTCACCTGCTTGAATTTCACTATCAAAAGTCAATGTTAAAGACTCAGCATGACCACGAAGAGTTGGTACACGAACACAAGTTGCACTTAATGCTATATTTTTGTGCATAATTTTTGTTGTTTCATTTACCATCTTCATCTCCTCTTTTGTATAGCCATTTTCAGTGAAAACATCTATTTGAGGGATAACATTTAAAGCTATTTGTTGGTTAAAAGCTTTATGTTCAGATTCATCTAACTTAAAAGCAAAGAAATCTTGCATCTGAGAAACTAACTCTGCCATTGCTGTTTTACCTGCACCACTTGTTGCTTGATATGTCGAAACATCTACACGCACTAAATCATAAGCATCATCAAGAGGTTTAAGTGTTTGCACCATCTGAATAGTAGAACAGTTCGGATTTGCGATAATACCTGTCTGTTTCCATTTTGCTATATCTTGAGGATTTACTTCTGGAACGACTAACGGAACATCCTCTTGCATTCTAAAGTGTGAAGTGTTATCTATAACAACTGCCCCAGCTTTAACAGCATCAGGAGCAAATTCAGCACTTACACTTCCACCAGCACTAAAAAGAGCTATTTCAATATCTTCTTTTTCAAAAATATCATTTGTAAGCTCTATAATAGGTAAATCTTCCCCATTAAAAGAGACTGTTTTACCAACACTTCTTGCACTTGCTAAAGGAACTAATTTGTTCAATGGAAAATCTATCTCAGCTAAGATAGTAAGTATCTCCTCTCCAACTGCTCCATTTGCTCCAACTACGGCTACATTATATCTTTTTTCACTCATATTTTCTCCTATTTTCTATTATCTAAATACAGCTCTTCAACCTGTATCTCATCTGTTTCACTCAGTATAACAGCTCTTTCAATAACCGAGAGTAACTCTCTAATATTTCCTGGCCAATTATATGCCAAAAGTTCTTCTATCGCTTCATCAGAAAGTGTTTTAAGGTCAAAACTATATTTTCTACAATTTTCCTCTATCATCTTCTGTGCTATCTGCATTATCTCATCTTTTCTCTCTTTTAATGGAGGAACATTTAAAGGGATAGTATTTAAACGATAATAGAGGTCTTCTCTAAACTCACCCTCTGCTATTTTAGCTTTTAAATTTGCATTTGTTGCAGAGATAATTCTAATATCTATCTTTGTAACTTTAGATGAACCTAAACGACGTACCTCTTTCTCTTGTAAAGCGCGAAGAATTTTTGCTTGAACTCCATATGGCATCTCTGCTATCTCATCTAAAAAGAGTGTTCCACCATTTGCTAACTCAAATTGACCAGCTTTTGCTTCACTTGCATCTGTAAAAGCACCCTTTTCAAAACCAAAAAGTTCACTCTCTATAAGATTTTCAGGGATAGCTGCCATATTTATAGCGATAAATGGGTGGTTAGCTCTTAAAGATTTTTTATGTATATGATTTGCAAAAACCTCTTTTCCAACACCACTTTGACCAAGTATAAGAACACTTGCATCTGTTCGTGCTGATTTATCAGCTATCTTAAGAAGTTTTTCTAAAACTGTTGATGTCCCTAAAAAACCATCCACATTTTTTTCAGTTTGAGGTGCAGTTTTGATTGTATTTTGTACTATACTTTCTCTTTGTATAGCACCAATTAAATCATCTATATCAAAAGGTTTCAATAAAAAATCTTTTACACCAAGATGAATAGATTCAATAGCTTTAGAAAGAGTAGCATTTCCAGTCATAATGATAATATCAAAACGGCCATCTAAAACCTTAATAAACTCTATACCATCCATACCTGGCATATTTATATCGGTAATAACCAAGTCAAAACTATCATCAATTTTTTTCAATGCTTCTTTTGCATTTCTAAAAGTTTTAACATTAAAATCTTTATAATCACTCATCGATATTTCAAGTGATTTTCTCATATTTATATCATCTTCTACAATAGCTATTTTCATAAGTAAAACCTTATTTTAAAGGTGCTATCTTAACAAAGAAATCATTAAAATCGACTTTGAAGCATGTTGTTCGAAGGGTTATAATAGTTGTAGAACTATTTTGCATATTTTTAGTGATACTTGTGTGCTTTACATGAAGACCTAATTTATGAATATATTCTATAAATTTACTATCAACATCAGAGAGAAGTGTTTTTAAAGATTTATGCTCATCATTAGAGAGAATAAGAGCTTCTTGAGGAGTACCTTTGCATTTTTGCATCGCTTTAGAGAGATAAAATTGTTCATTATATAAAACAACATCTTTTACTATATATCTATATGATATAAGATATTCACTAGCATCTAAAGCTAGTGAATAGATGAGAAATATATATATAAAGATATATCTATATATTGTTATTCCTCTGGTGTAGAACTTTCTTCAACTATATCGTCTTCACTTTTTTCCTCTTTAGGACAACGTGAAATACTAGCAACTTCATCACCTTTAACTATATAAACACCAGATGTATTTCTACTAGATTTGGAGATAGTTTGCATATCTACACGTATCATTTTACCAGCTTTTGTAAGTGCCATCATATCCATACCTTCATCAACCATAAGAACACCAACAACATTTTTACCCGTTTTAGATGTCATTTTCATAGCTATAACACCTGAACCACCACGATTTGTAAGTCTATACTCTCCAGCTTCTGTACGTTTACCAATACCCTTTTCTGCAACAATTAAAATCTCTTGTTCATCATTGGCAATAACATTCGCATCTACAACTACATCACCCTCATGTTTAAACTTAATACCTCTAACACCACGAGTATTACGTCCCTGTTCACGAGTTTTTTCTATCTCAAATTTGATACATTGTGCAAATTTAGTTACGATAAAAATATATTGAATATCTTTATCTGCTATTTTTGCTGTAATAAGTGCATCATCTTCATCAAGAGCGATAGCTTTTACACCATTACTTCTTATGTTTGAAAATTCACTTAGATTTGTACGTTTAACAACACCTTTTTGTGTAAAGAAAACAAGACCTTTTTCATCACTAAAATCTGTTGTAGGAATAACTGAACGAATTTTTTCATCTGCTACAAGATTTACAAGATTTACAACTGCTTTTCCTTTTGCTATACGACTGCCCTCTGGAATACGATATACTTTTAACCAGTGAAGCTGTCCTCTATCTGTTACAAAAAGAAGTGTATCGTGAGTATTACAAGTAAAGAAATTTTCTATAAAATCATCTTCATAGGTAGTAACAGCTGTTTTACCTTTACCACCTCTTTTTTGTTTCTCATAAGATGCTAATGGCACACGTTTAATATATCCTCTATGAGTGATAGTTACAACCATCGGCTCATTAGGGATTAAATCTTCTATATCTATATCATCATAATCATCTTCGATAACGGTTCTTCTATCTTCTGTATAAGTAGCTGAAACTTCATCAAATTCCTCTTTAATAATAGCGTGTAAAACCTCTTCACTTTTTAAGATAGATTCTAAATAAGCTATAAGTTCTTGTAACTCTTGTAGCTCATTTTCTATCTTCTCACGCTCTAAACCAGTTAAACGTCCCAGTTTCATATCTACTATACTTTGTGCTTGAATAGGTGAAAAATCAAACTCTGTTACAAGATTTTCTCGTGCTTCTTCAACACCTTTACTCGCTTTTATAGTTTTAATAATCGCATCGATAATATCAAGAGCTTTTGTAAGTCCCTCTAAAATATGCGCACGAGCTTTTGCTTTTTCTAAGTCAAAAATAGTACGACGAATAATAACTGTTTTACGATGATTTATAAAATGTTTTAATATATCAATAATACCAAAAATACGAGGTTCTTGATTAAGAATAGATAACATTATAATACCAAATGTTGTTTGCATACTCGTTTGTTTGAAAAGGTTATTAAGAACTATCTCACTCATCGCATCACGTTTAAGTTCTATCACAACACGCATACCATCACGGTCTGATTCATCGCGAATAAGTGAAACACCCTCTATCATCTTATCTTTTACAAGATTAGCTATATTTTCAATTAAACGTGCTTTATTTACTTGATAAGGCAACTCATCAACAACAATAATATCTTTATTTTTAACATTTTCTATATGTGTTTTAGCACGAACTTTTATACGTCCACGACCAGTTTCATAAGCATCTAAAATACCTTTTTTACCAAAAATAATTCCACCTGTTGGAAAATCTGGAGCTTTAATATGTTCCATTAGCTCTATAAGGGAGATATTTGGATTGGATAAAAGTGCTTTTAACCCATTCATTATCTCTGTTGGATTATGAGGAGGAATATTTGTTGCCATACCTACTGCAATTCCAGAAGAACCATTAATAAGAAGATTTGGTGTACGAGTTGGCATAACATCTGGTTCTTTTGTTGTACCATCGTAGTTTTCTATCATATTTACAGTATTTTTATCTAAATCTTTTAGAAGTTCACCTGCATATTTTGTCATACGTGCTTCAGTATATCTCATCGCTGCTGCACTATCACCATCCACAGAACCGAAGTTTCCTTGACCATCAATAAGAGGCATTCTCATAGAAAAATCTTGTGCCATACGAACAAGTGCATCATAAACTGCTGTATCACCGTGTGGATGATACTGACCAATCACATCACCAACGATACGAGCAGATTTTTTAAACTTTGAACCATGAGAAAGGTTTAGTTTATCCATAGCATAAAGTATACGTCTATGAACAGGTTTCAATCCATCTCTCACATCTGGTAAAGCACGTCCTACAATTACGCTCATAGAGTAATCAAGGTAGCTATCTTGAAGAGTTTCTTCAATATTTATAGTTTGTATATCGCCGTTATTTGGAGTATCGCTCATAAAATCACCTAAAATAAAATTATTTTATAATAGCTAAAAAGCCCTTAAAAAACGGTTATATAAAGAGTTATAACACCCCTTTCCAAAAAAATTCTGCAATTAAAACAATAAAAGCTATCCCTGCAAAATTAAGTAAAACTCCATAACGCATCATACTTTTTACATCTACTACACCACTACTCATCGCTATCGCATTTGGTGCTGTCGCTATTGGAAGCATAAAGGCATAACTTGCTGCAATAGTTGCTACCATCATAAAAAGTGTTTTATCTATACCTGTTTGTTCTGCTACTGAGTAGATTACAGGAAGCATTATAGAGATAAGTGCTGTATTTGATGTTATCTCTGTTGTAAAAGTTATCATTGATGCTATCACAAGAAGTAGTAATATTGGTGACATATCTGTCATAGCAACAAGATAAGATGCAACTTCATCAGCTAAACCTGTACCACTAAAAGCTTTTGCTATGGAAAAACCAGCCCCAAAAAGAAACATTATTCTAAAAGGAATTTTTTCTTTATCTTTCATCCAATCCAAAATAGTAAAAGGAGGAAAAAAGAAGATAAGCCCAGCAGAAAGAAGTATACCAGCTTCACTTAAACCTAAGCCTCCCCAAAAAGGTTTCATAGGAGCATTTAAAAGAAGTAATAAAATCAAAGAACCCATAACACCTAGCACTTTTTTTTGATTTATATCTAATGGTTGAGAGGTTACATTATGTTCTATCTTTTCATTCTTTAAACCTAAACTTAATATAAAACTTACTACAACAAACATCATAAGAGCCAAAGGTACAACCATCCATATCCATTGAAAAAATGCGATAGGCTCCATCCCTTTTTCACTCATAATCCCTAATAAAATAAGATTTGGAGGTGTTCCTATTGGTGTCATAATACCACCAACACTAGCACCATAAGCGATAGCAAGAGCAAATCGTAACTTAAGCTGTGTACTATCTGTAATAAATAGTGCAATAGATATAAGCAAAAGTGTTGTGGTTGTATTTGAAAGAATAGAACTTAAAAATCCAGATGTGATTACTAAAGAAAAAATAATTCCTCTTGGTGTACTTGGAAAAAGATTTAACATCTTATCTGCTATATATGTGTGTAAATTTGTTTTCTCAACTGCAATGGCCAACATAAACCCACCTAAAAAAAGAAAGATTATTGGATGTGCATAATTTACAGTTGTTGCTTTTGTCGCTAAAACTCCAAATGATGGAAAAAGTACAATAGGTAAAAGAGAAACAACAGCTAAAGGTAATCCCTCATTTGTCCATAATGTTACTAAAAATGCAATCAACCCTAAAAGAGATGATTGTACTGGGTTAAATAGGGATAAAGAGAGAGCAAATGCTACTAATCCTATCAATATCGCTAATCCTATCTTTTGAAACTGTTCTTTGTGTTGTGTCATATCTATTTTTTTCCTTTAATTTTTAACTATAAATGATGCACTCAGTGCTAAATGGTCTGAGTAACCTCTACCTTTATGTTTCTGTGGCTTTTTACGTGTAATTTGCCATCGAAAAATTTTCTTTCTCTTAAAAAGATATTTTGCTTTATAGGAACTTATAGTTTTTTGCTTATAAGAGATACCTTTTTTATCTAATAAAGATTGCGATATTAAAATATTATCAAGAGCCTCTTTTTTTCCTCTAAAGATATATGTATATCTATTTTTAGGTTTTGTATCATACCAAAGATTATAAAAACTATTTTTTCTATATTTAGTTTTAGAAGCTATCTTTTTTTGCTTTATCGTTTTTAAAATATGATTGATACCTGTTTTGCCTCCTGTATCATTAAGTCTACGTTTGCGTTTAAACTTTATATTCTCTTCATAATCAGAATTAAAATCTCCTAATATTATAATATTTTTATCAAAACCTATCTCTTCTACTCTTTTTTTAACTGCTTTTGCTGATACTATACGTTTACTCTCTGCACCAGATTTTGCTTTCCAATGATTTACAAAAAGATATAGTTCTTGAGAATTTATCTTAAACTTAACCTCTAAAATATTTCTATATCTATAACTAGAGGTAACTGCTATCTCTTTTGTATAAATAAAAGGAATTTTACTTAAAATAGCTACTTTTACGGTTGTTCTTTTTCTATCTGCTATCTTAAAATATCTATAATATAAACCCTGCTGTTTCAGTGCTAATCGTAAATCTTTTAAAACTTGAACTGATTCTATCTCTTCTAAAGCGATAATATCAGCATCTATCTCTTTAATCACTCTAGCGATATTATAAATTTTTATCTTTTGAGTTTTTCTATTCCAATTTGAACTACTATTTGGAATATATTCTTTATATTCATATCCATTTTTAGTAAGGTCAAAAAGGTTCTCAACATTATAGGTAGCTATCTTCACTGTTGTATCTCCTAAAAGTAAACTTATGAGCCATAGTAAAGATATAAATATCTTCACTACTATATAATTCCATTAAGTCTTAATAAACTATCTGGATTTGCCTCTCTTCCTTGTAACTCAACAAAAAGTTCTGCCATACTTTTAGCACCTCCACCTTTTAAAACTATCTCTAAATATTTTTTTGCTGTTTGTGAACCAAAGATACCCTCATCTACAACACTAAAAAATGTATCGGCACTTAAAACTTCTGCCCATTTATAACTATAATACCCAGCAGAATATCCCCCTGCAAATATATGTGCAAAACCATTTTGAAATTTATTATAACTTGGTGTTTTTATAAGTGCTGTATCCTCTCGTAAACTATCTAATAGTGCCTGTACTTCATCCCCACTATAAAGTTTTGAATGTAATTTAAAATCAAAAAGAGAAAACTCTAACTGTCGTAACATCCCTGAAGCTGATAAAAAATTTTTACTCTTTACTAACTTTTGTATCATCTCGTCTGAAATAACTTCTCCTGTTTTATAATGATTTGCAAACATTTTTAAAACCTGAGGTTCATAAGCAAAATTCTCTAAAAATTGAGATGGAAATTCTACGGCATCCCACTCAACTCCATTCACTCCACTTACTTCACTCTCCTCTACTTTACTTAAAAGATGATGAATAGCATGACCCATCTCGTGAAAAAGTGTTACTACATCATCGTGACGTAAAAGAGATGGATTTGTCTGTGTTGAAGCTGGAAAGTTACACACTATAAAAGCAGATGCTAACATCTCCTCGCCCTTTTCATCTCTTGAGTGTGCTTGCCAGTTGTGCATCCATGCTCCCCCTCGTTTTCCTTTTCTCGCTTCCAAATCTGTATATAATCTTGCTATAAGTTTATCTTCTAAATAAAGGTCATAAGCGTTTGCTTTTTCATCCCATAATTTTTCTTCTGTTTTTTTAAACTTTATACCAAAGAGTTTATTTAAAAAGTTAAACATACCATTAACAACTGATGTTTGCTCAAAATAGGGACGATATAACTCCTCATCTATCTCATACTTTGCTTTTTTTAGAAGTTCACTATAAAATGCACTATCAAAACTTTGTAATGGTTTTTGAGATAAACTTTGAACCTCTTGTAACTCCTCTTTTGCTTGTTTCTTAGAGTTTTGTAAAAGATTTTCTAAAAAAGAGATAACACTCTTTTCATCTTTTGCCATCTTAGAAGCAAGAGAGTATTGAGCAAAATTTTCAAAACCTAACAACTTACTTTTTTCATCTTTTAATGCTAAGAGTTCATCTATTATCTCAGCATTTTGAGGTGCGCGAGTTACATATGCTTTATACAGTATCTCTCTAATAGTTTGATTTTTTCCATAAGTCATATAGGCTATATATGATGGCATCTGAAGAGTAAATCTATATTTAACAACTCCATCCTCTTCAAACTTAGCACTTTCAATATCACTTAAAGGTATTCCCTCTATATCTTTTTTATCTTCTATAATATATTCAAAATCGTTTGTTGCATCAAGAAGATTTTGAGAAAAATTATTTGAAAGTTCACTCTTTTTTATCTCTATCTCTTGTAACCTTGATTTTATCTTTTCATCAAGATGCGCTCCACTCAATTCAAAATTTAAGATATTGAGTTCTAAAACTCTTTTTTGTTCATAGTTTAAAGTTTCACTCTCTCTCTTTTGTATCTCTTTATAACTATTATATATCTCTATATTTTGAGAAAGTTTTGTAGAGTATTCTGTAATAATAGGAAGAGATTGTGCATATACTTTTTGTGTTGCTTCTGTATTGTTTACTGCATTAATATGTGAAAGTGGAGTAAAAAGAAGTTCCAATTTCTCCTCCAAATCTTGTATAGGCTTCACAAAGTTTTTATAACTTTTTTCTTTTTGCTTTAACAATTTCTCTATTTCATTATTGTTATACTCTAACATATCATTCATATCTGATATAAAATTTTCTAAATCTACCTTAAACTCTAAAAATGGTTTCATACTATTTTCATCTTTTTTCAATTTTAATCCTCTTCATCTCGTTTCTGTTTTATCGCACCAAATTTATGTATCAAAATATCATCATATTTATTTGAAAACTTAAATAACCTTTCCAAAGCCACCCTTCCTTTCTCTTGTGTAAGAGATGAATCTAGTATAAGATAGGAAAGATATATACTATTTTCATCAATAGAAAATTGTAAATAAGAAAGTTTTTCATTCTCTTCTAAAAGATAATCATACACTTCATCTATCTTTTGACTTGGAATAGCACATAATTTAGCATCTCCTATTATTACCCCATTATCATAGTAATTTATATCTATACGTGCGGTTCCCTCATCTATTCTCCACGATGCTTGACTACGTCTTGCTAAAGTTACATTTATATCTAACGAACTTAAAACATCCTCTAAAAGTTTTGTTGCACCCGTTGGATTGTAACCTTTACGACGTTGTCTTGCTACCTCTAGTTTTGTTCCACATTTTGGGCAATAATCGTTTTGAATATCCTCTTCTTGGATATTATTTTTACAAGATGGGCATTTAATAATATTTTCTTTCTTTAATGCTTTAAAACTTGTCAGTACCTCTTGTATATAAAAATATGGTAATGCAAAACCTAAGTTGTTTGAATTTTGAATGATAAAAGTATTTACACCTATCACTTCACCCTCTGTATTTAACAAAGGACCTCCACTGTTTCCTGGATTTATGGCTGCATCTATCTGAATATATTCCAAATCATCTTGTAATCTTGAAGCACGAGAAACAATACCTTCTGTTGCTGTATAATTGAGTCCATAAGGATGTCCAATCGCAATAGTAGTATCACCATCCTCTACTATATTTGTTGCTAATTTTAAGGCTGTTTTAGAAACTTCAAACTCTATTTTTATAAAAGCCAAATCATAATTTGGGTCATCATAAATAACTTGTGCTATCGTTCTTTTAAGCTTTTTAGCACTAATAACAACCTCTTTAAGTCCACTTACAACATGAGAATTTGTAACAATTAAATCATCTATAATAAACCCTGTTCCTGTTCCATAAGGGGTCATTATTTGAATAATATTTTCTATATGTGTTTCAAGAATATCTTGAGTATTCATCTATATCTCCTCAAAATTAAGGTTTTGTATCTGTTGATAAAAACTGTTACAAAACTCATTCATACTATTAAAATTAAGTTCATTTCCAAAATCAACCAACTCTTGAAAACGCTCTTGATTTGGTTTAATAATAGCTGAAATTTTTGCTTTTATCTCTTTTATAGCAAAACTCTCTTTCTCTTTATTATAATAAGAAGTATATCCTAGTTCTGCAAAAATATCTGGATTTTGAACCTCTATAAGAAGGTGAAAAAGGTCTTTAGTTACTGTATTGAGTCCATAATTATAAAGAGAATAAAATGCTATATAATTGTATATAGTAGGTATTATCTGATGATAACGATTATTTTTATACCATCTAATTTTCAGTAATGATTCAGTGATAAAATTTACTACATCATCATGCGAAGTTTTTTCTATTGGATTAAAAGTATATTTAGCATTATAAAAATTTTGTGAAAATTCTTTATATTTTATCTCTTTTAACTCCAATACATAGCGTTTCAACTCTTCATTTTTAGATTCAATAGTTCCACCCTCTTCACCAAAATATGCTAAAACTTTTTTATTTAATTTTTGATATATATCAAACCTAGGAACAAGTATATAATCTAATTTAAAAAGGAGGTTTAAATATAAAAAAGCTTGCATATTACTATTATCATTAGATGGAAGTGTTAAAACCTTTTCTTCCAATTCATCAATCCATCGTTGTATATATTTATATTTTATCTGAAGTTCATCATCATCTATTATCTCTATATGCCCTATATCTTCTAATTCTACACGAAATTCACTTTTTATATGTTCTTTATCAAAATCAGCATTCAGTGCAAGTTCACGAATAGGAAAAAATATTTTTTGAGGACTCATTGTAATATTATCATGAAACAGTTTTAATTTAATATATTCATTATCAGTTGAGTAGCGTGCATATGTAAGTCGATAATTTCTTTCTAATATATATCTTTTCAATGCCACATTAGCCTCTATTTTTTTGACTAATATAACCTCTGCATAAAAATGTTCTGCACTAATTTTTCCTATTATCTTTGCTGTTCCTTGATAAAGTTCAAAATTCAACTCATTGTCATCTTTATTTATTACTATATTATTATTAGCAATATCATCTGTAAAATTTTGTAATGAGTTTAAAAAATACTCATAAGCATTCAATATCTCTTTATTTTCAAATGCCTCATAAGAACTATTGAATAATTCCTCTTCATTAGGGGCTATATCGGCATTAATTGCTTTACCGAAACTGTGATGTAGTTCTGTTTTATGTTTAAAAAAATTAAACCAATTCATTTTTATTCTCTTGTATTGAATTTATATGGAGGGAATTTAAGTAATTTATATATAAGACTTTAGAAAGTCTTATATATTTAAAAAGAGTAGAGAGAAGAAATTTTAGTCTTGTTGATGTCTCATATATGCAGGTAAATCAAGATAATCATGGTCTAAATTTCCACCAACAACAAGTTTTGGACGAATTACTGCAGGTTTAATAGTTGTAGGTGTTTGTTGTTTTATTTCCGCTTTTTGTTTTGTTGCGATAGGAGTTTCACTTACAAAATCTTTATTATTTGCTAATTCTCTTTCAAAACCTGTTGCTACTAAAGTTATTTTTATATAATCTTCTGGCATATTTGTATCAGTCGATGTACCCCAGATAACATCTGCATCTTCATGTGCACTATCTTCTATTACATCCATAGCTTCAGAAAGTTCTATCATAGAAAAATCTGGATGTAATTTAAAGTGAACTAAAATTCCCATAGCACCATTTATAGAAATATTATCTAATAATGGTGACTCAATAGCTGCTTTAATCGCTTCATATGCTGACCTTTCACCTTGGCTTTCACCCATACCCATAAGTGCCATACCTCTATGACTCATTACAGTTTTTAAATCTGCAAAGTCAAGATTTATATCATTAGCACCACTTGATAAAATAACCCCTGATGTACCACTAACAGCTTCGGCTAAAATACTATCAACTATTTTAAAACTATCTTTAATTCCCATTTTTTTATCAATAGTAGAGATAAGTTTATCATTAGGAATAACTACAATAGAATCACTCTCTTTTTTAAGCTCTTCTAAACCAGCTTCTGCTAATTTACTTCTTTTTCTACCCTCAAATTTAAAAGGTTTTGTAACGACAGATATAGTTAATGCACCAACCTCTTTTGCTATTCTAGCAACAACAGGAGCAGCACCAGTACCAGTACCTCCACCTAAACCAACAGAGATAAATACAATATCAGCACCTGTTAATGCTTCTTTTATCTCTACTTCATTCTCTTCAGCAGATGCTCTACCAACTTCTGGTTTCATTCCTGCACCGAGACCTTTTGTAAGCTTTGCACCTATTTGAATTTTTGAAGCTGCTGAATTTTCATCTAATGCTTGTGCATCAGTGTTTACTAACATCATCTCTATGCCATTTACACCCTCTTTAAGCATATGACCTATCATATTTCCACCGCCGCCACCAACACCGACTGCTATTATTCTTGCACCTGTAATATTACTTGCTTCTTCAACTGAAAATGGTTCCATCTCTTTACTCCTTTAAAATACCTGGGTAGCCCAGCTCATAAATTTACCATATAAACTAACTTCATCTGGTTTTTTTGTTTTAGTTACATCAACGATAGGAAGCTTTTGATTATTGTTTCCTAAATCATTAGTTGCTAAAGTTATACTATCCTCTACTTGTGTTGTCGTTTTTAAATTTCGTATAATTGTTTCTTCTCTTAGTCTCTCTTTTGGATGTCGTACTTTACCATTTACGTCAATCTCATATTTGGTATATGATGATGCCATATACATAAGTAAACCTATTGCACTGGCATACTCTGGTTCTTTAAGATTTTTAAATGCACCATTCATCTCTTTAGGTCGTGCTAAACGAACAGAATGAGAATCAAATGTAGCCATCGCTAAATCTCTAATACCATCCATTCTTGAAAAACCACCTGTTAAAACAATTCCTGCACCTATTTGGTCTTTAAGCCCACTCTGTTCAACAAATTGAGCTAAAATCATTAATGTTTCTTCAACTCTAGCAAAAACAACTGTATTTACTATATCTAAAGAAACCTCTTTTGTCTTATCGGTATCTCCTATCTCTGGAAGCTCTATTAAATCATTAAGAGGCTCTGTTAAAGAACAATAATTTAACTTTACATTTTCTGCAATAGTAATAGGTGTATGAAGTGCTTTCGATAAATCATTTGTTATATGATTTGAACCAACACCTAAAAAATCATTATATTTTATTGAATTCCCTGAGTGAATAATAATATTACTCGTACTAGAACCCATATCAATAACAACAACACCCAACTCTTTTTCATCACTATTAAGAGTTGAAATTGAAGAAGCATAACCATTTAAAACAACACTTTCAACCTCTATTCCAGCTGCATTAACAGCCTTTTTTAAATTGTTAAGATTTGATTTTTGAGTTGTAATTATATGTGTTTTTACTTCTAGTCTTGAAGCATTCATACCTAGGGGGTCTTCAATAAAATCTTGTTCATCCACTCTAAAATTGTATGGTAAAGCATGAAGTATCTCATAGTCAGTAGGAATATTTGCATTATAGCTAGAAGTTTTCATAACCCTTTCTATCTCTGAAAGATTAATCTCTTTAGATTGAATATTAACTATTCCACTAGAGTTTATACTTTTTGTATAAGCACCAGATATTGAAACAACTGCACTGTATATCTCATCTCCAGAGATACGCTTTGCATCTTCAACTGCTAATTTAATAGATTTTGATGCTAAATCAATATTTGTGATACTTCCTCTTTTTAAACCATATGCTTTAACTGTACCTGTACCAGTAATATTAATCTGTTGATGGTCATCTATTTGGGCGATAATAGCACATACTTTAGTGGAACCAATATCGATAGCTAAAACTGTTCTGCTCAAACTAGAGTCCTTTCACTAAAATTTTAGTGTTGTATTTATTATTCAAATTATTTAGTAATGCTTCATTAAACATACTGTTCTTTAAATTCATCATTCTATCTGTTTTCTCATATTTAACATCTGTAAGTAATTTTTGTTCTACTATTCTATAAAGTACTATTTTACCATCATTTAGAACAATAAAAGAACTTTTTTTATCTGTATCAAATAATTTTTTCAAAAACTCACTGGAATCATTTAATGTTAATATATCTAATTTATCACTATCTTTCATAGTTAAAAATTGAGTTGTTATTCCTTTAAATGTTTTAAAAGAACTTTTTGCTAATGCTAATAATTTATCTTTTTTTGTTTCCGTTATATATAGAGGTAACACTAGCTCTTTAGCTTCATTAAATGTTTTTACTTGAGATGGCATAGTTTTTAGTAATTTTACTACATAGTAGCTATCTCTTACTTTTACAGGTTTAAGATAGGGGGATGTTACTACAACTTTTGATATTTTTTCTAATAATTCTCTATTAAATATATTATTTTGGTTTGATATTTTTACAATATGTTTTTTCATTGTACTATCTAATTTATCTTTTTTATAAGCGATATAGTTTCTTAATGCCATATTTTTAGTAGCTTTCTCATCTAGTTTTTGAATAATTTTATTTTTACTTTTCTCTAATGAAATTATTTTTCCATTTTCATCTTTAAAATGTGTTTTATTGTCATTATAATAAGCAATAATTTTACTATCTGAATAATTTTTTGTTTTTATCGTTGGTTGTTTAAAATATTCAACTTCATAACTTATCTCTGTCATATAATCATTTTTTCTATCTTTCCAAAAATTTTGAACTACCTTATCAGACTTATCAATAGTGATTTCTTTATCTATTAAAAGTTTATACTCTATTTTATCTGCTATTTTCATAGCTATCATTGCTATATTCTCTTCATTTTTTGTCGTTTCTACTGGTAAAAGTTTTAATGTTTTAGCTATTAATAACTGTTTTTTTAAATCAGCTTCATATTCTGCCATAGTAAGATTATTTCTTGAAAGTACTCGTTTATATATATCTTTGTTAAAAACACCATTTTCAAAAAAGAATTTTTGAGTCATTAATTTCTCTAAAATTTCTTTATTTGTAATGCTAAGGTCGTAGTTATTTGCTAAATTTAATAAAAGAGCTTCATCTGTTAATTGTTTTAATGCTTGATGTTGTAAACCAAAGGCTTTAGCTTTCTCTTTATCAAAATTACCTTGAAACATTTCATTATATTGAGTATAAAGTCGTGAATAACTTTTTTCTAAATCACCTTGAGTTATCTTTATGTTTCCCACTTCAGCTATTGCACCAGCTTTATCTCCATAACTATATTGACCCCATCCTACAAAACCAGCCCCAACAAAAGCGATAGTAGATATCCATATAGTGATAATTAGGTATTTTTTATGTTTTTGCATCCATGTAATCATAAGAGTATAGCCTCAAGTAAATATTTTATGTAATTCTATGAAAATATTTATTAAAACTTCATAAAGAAATCCATTTTAGAACTATTAACTAGCCTTTGTTATAATTACCCAACTAAAAATAAGGCGAATTATGATTGAAAAAGTTGTAGCAATAAAAAAAGAGGTATCTAAAGTTGTAGTGGGTCAAGAGAAGATGATTGATGGTCTTTTGATTGCACTATTTTGTGAAGGACATGTCCTTATTGAAGGAGTTCCCGGTCTTGCAAAAACAACAACTGTAAATGCATTATCTAACTCTTTAGGATTAAATTTTAAACGAGCTCAATTTACTCCTGACCTTCTTCCTGCTGATATTTTAGGAGCTGAAATTTATGACCCTCAAAACAATAGTTTTAAGATAAAAAAAGGTCCAATTTTTACAAATTTATTATTGGCAGATGAGATAAATCGTGCACCTGCAAAAGTACAATCTGCACTCCTAGAAGTAATGCAAGAAAAACAAGTTACACTTGGAGATTCTACATTTAAAATAGCCCCTCCATTTTTTGTAATGGCAACTCAAAATCCTGTTGAACAAGAGGGAGTCTACCAATTACCAGAAGCGCAACTTGATAGATTTATGTTAAAACTTGTTGTTGGTTACAATACAACAAAAGAGGAATTAGAGATAGCAAGACGTATTTCAAGTGGTAATTTTGAAAAGATAAAAGCAGTTATTACAGTTGATGATTTATTGGAAATAAAAGAATCTATCAAAAAAATTCATATCGATAATGAGATAGAAGAATATATGATAGAACTTATCAATGCAAGTAGAAATCCTAAACAATATGGTCTTGAAAATTTAGAAGATAAAATTCAATTTGGAGCTTCCCCACGTGTAAGTATAGATATGTTTAAAGCTGTAAAAGCGATGGCTTTTATGCGTGGAAAAGATTTTGTAACACCTGTGGATGTTGCTTTTATTATCAAGGATTTGATGCGTCATCGTATAGTTTTAACATATGAGGCTGAAGCAGATGGAATTACCACAGATGAGATTATTCAACAAATTCTTGAAGCTGTTACTATACCGTAAAAGGCTATATCAAGAACTATTTTACTATTGTTTGAGTATAATAACTCTAAATTTTTATTAAGGTAACAACATAAATATGATAAATTATAACTCTATAAAGCCTTTGCTTTTTAAACTACAACCAGAAACAGCTCACCATTTGGCTGAATCTGTGTTACGTTTACCAAATGTATGTCAATTTGCATTTAACCCATTCCTAAAATCTCACTTTATTACTGATGAGATTTTGGAGCAAGAGATTTTTGGCCGTAAATTTTACAATCCAGTAGGTCTTGGAGCAGGATTTGATAAAAATGCTACTATGATTAGAGGTATTCAGATATTAGGTTTTGGCTATACAGAGATAGGGACTATCACTCCAAAACCTCAAGCAGGTAATCCTAAACCTAGAATGTTTCGCCATATTGAGGAAGAAACTATTCAAAATGCTATGGGTTTTAACA
>Ga0256827_10001058_pt1 | contig 17376 bp, 17 predicted proteins | sample CV84metaG_FD_185977 | JGI IMG/M metagenome (GOLD analysis project Ga0256827, IMG submission 185977) | Hydrothermal vent microbial communities from East Pacific Rise, Pacific Ocean - CV84 | ecosystem: Environmental > Aquatic > Marine > Hydrothermal vents | place: Pacific Ocean: East Pacific Rise... | reverse complement strand
ACTGCTGACAGTGAAGATTCACAGCCGGGAAAACCAGTGTTTAATCGAACTGTGACGTTGCGCGATACCTGGGCAAAAATGAAGTAATTTTTTACTTCAGGAATTCTGTAGTTAAAATATCTAATAAAGTTGGAGTAACACGATGAGCTTACGCGTTTACAACACGATGAGTGGCAAAAAAGAAGAATTTCAACCACGGGTTCCCGGAAAGGTTGGAATGTATGTCTGTGGTGTAACTGTTTACGATTACTGCCACATCGGTCATGCCCGCGCCAATATCGTTTTTGATGTTATTTTCAGATACCTGCAGTTCTCCGGCTATGAAACCACTTATGTCCGCAATTATACGGATGTAGACGATAAAATTATTAATCGCGCCAATGAACGGGGTATCCCCAGTCAGGAGCTCGCCGAAGAGTTCATCAAAGCATTTGATGAAGATATGATTTCTCTCGGGCTGATAAAACCAACTCACCAACCCCGTGCAACCGAATATATCCAGCAGATTATTGACATCACTCAAAAGCTGATTGATAAAGGGATCGCTTACGAAGCATCCGGGGATGTTTACTACAGTGTCGATAAGTTTCCCGACTACCTGAAGCTCTCCAAGCGGAATATGGATGAGATGCTGGCCGGAGCAAGGGTTGCCCCGGGTGAGCAGAAACAGAATCCGATGGATTTTGCCCTTTGGAAAACCGCCAAACCGGGAGAACCGAGTTGGGAATCTCCCTGGGGGATGGGACGACCGGGCTGGCATATCGAATGCTCGGCGATGAGTTCTTCGTTGCTGGGTGAGAGTTTTGATATCCACGGCGGGGGGCGTGATTTGATCTTTCCTCACCATGAAAACGAAATCGCCCAGAGTGAAGGGGCCAGCGGTAAACCATTTGTTAAATACTGGTTACATAACGGCTTTGTTAATGTTGATCAGGAAAAAATGAGTAAGTCGCTCGGAAACTTCTTCACCATTCGGGACATTCTTAAAACCTACGATGCAGAAGTGATCCGGTTCTTTATTCTGTCGGCCCATTATCGGTCACCTATCGATTTTTCAGATCATAATCTTGTTGAAGCACAGAGTGGTCTAAGGCGTTTTTATGAAGCTCTTGAAGCTGCTGAAATAGCGACCAGCGACAGTGATCAAAAAGAAAATCAGAGTACCGAAGGGAGAAAAGTTGAAAAAAAATTTCGTCAAGCGATGGATGATGACTTCAATACTGCCTTAGCTATTGCCCATCTGTTTGATGGTGTCCGTACCATGAATCGCCTGATCTCAACTAAAAAGTTCAAGAAAAAACCGGAACTGATTGCTCAGGTTCAGAGCCTTCACACAACAATCCTCCGGCTGGGGGACGTGATCGGGCTGTTTCTCTCCCAACCAAGTGTCTGGTTGGAAAAGGTTAAATTAACAGGATTGGCAAAACTGGAAATAACCGGGGAAGAAATTGAGGAATTGATTCAACAGCGACTGCAAGCCAGAAAAGAAAAAGATTTTGCACGGGGAGATGAAATCCGTAATGATCTTGAAGCCCGAGGAATCCTACTATTGGATACCCGCGAAGGGACAGGCTGGAAATTAAAGTAATTTTCCCTGAATTCAGGTGGAAATGTGAATTGACATAGAACGGACTCCGGTGTAAAAGACATATGCAGATTTTACTTATGAAGTATAATAGTTCAGATAATGGAGATAACTGATGAAGAATCTAGTATTTGTTGCCCTGGCAGTCATTTTTTCCTTTATACCGGTTTTTCTGGCACAACAGAATGGGATAAAAGCACCGATGACCAAGGTCGAAGTTCTTGAAGAGGGTGTTTACAAGTACGAAGGTGATACCAAAGGAAATGTCTATTTCGATCACAATATGCACGTTGAAGCGTTAGATGAAGATTGTTCCAGCTGTCACGAAGGGGAACCGGAAAAAATCGAAATTACCGATATGTCAACAGGTCACGGTCTGTGTAGCCAGTGTCACGATCAAACCGACGATATGGATCAATGTAATACCTGTCACAGTAAGTAAGCTAGAATAAAGCTTATGCACAATGACTGAATATGAAGCGGTCAGACTAAACAGTCTGACCGCTTTTTTGTTTGACCGGAGAACGCTGCAGACCAAAGAAAGCTCCCCCCTCCGGCACTAGATCAATCAAAAACCGCGTCTAAGGAGAAACCCATCTTACCCCTGGAGACAAATCCTCAGTACTGCCCTCAACCATAACTCCCAAGCGACAATAAAAAAGCCCTCTCAAAAGGGGAGAGGGCTCCAGAAACCTGTATTAAAATGACGAATAGATTCAGCCTTTGGAACTAATGGTGGAACTGCCCGAAATGGTGAGCATTGATAATCATATGGGCAGCAATACTGGTAGCATAACCAAGGGCGACAGCCCAGGTCCATTTCATGTGAGCACCAAAAGTATAAACACCGCGAGCAGTCCCCATCAATGCCACCCCTGCAGCAGAACCAATTGAGAGTAAGCTACCACCGACCCCGGCGGTTAAAGTAACTAAGAGCCATTGCCCGTGAGACATATGAGGATCCATGGTCAAGACGGCAAACATGACCGGGATATTATCGACAATAGCCGAGAGAAAACCCACCAAAATGTTGGCTGTTGTGGCACCGAGTCCGTCATACATTCCATGAGATGCCAGTGCCAGATAACCAAATTGACCTAAACCACCAACACAGAGAATGACTCCGTAGAAAAAGAGGAGAGTATCCCATTCTGCTTTGGCAATTTTGCGGAACAGGTCAAAACCGACGGCATGATGCCCTTCAGCGATCTGCTGTTCATCCGGATGTCCTGTCATCTCCAGAGCAAGATCGCCATTATCACTAACAAGACGTTGCTCTTTTTTCTTGATCCAGTAGCTGAAAAATCCCAGATAGCCCAAACCAAGCATCATTCCTGCTGCCGGAGGGAGATTGAGAAAGTTATGGAAAGAGACAGCAGTAACAATGGTACAGAGAAAGAGGAAAATAATTCGTCTGCCACCGTATTTTATTTTTACTTCATTCTCCATCGCATCAGGCCGCTCCTTACTGACTGCAAAGCTCATAATTAATGCCGGAACAAACCAGTTAAGCAGTGCGGGAATAAACAGGACAAAGAATTCAGCAAAATCAACTTTTGCTTTCTGCCAGACCATCAGGGTGGTGATATCGCCAAAGGGAGAAAAAGCTCCACCGGCATTTGCACCAACAACAATATTGATACAGGCCACCACCAGAAATTTTTTATTATTACCGCCAACCGCCATTGCCACAGCGCCCATCAGTAAGGCAGTAGTCAAATTGTCAGCCATCGGGGAGATAAGAAATGCCAGAAGACCGGTAACCCAGAAGACCGTACGCAAAGTAAAACCGCGACCAACCAGCCAGGAACGGAGTGCTTGAAAAACATTCCGTTCTTCCATGGCATTGATATAAGTCATTGCTGAAAGGAGAAAGAGGAGCAACTCTGCATACTCGAGAAGGTTACCTCGAATTGCGTGCTCGGCAGCCTCAGGCTGTCCAGCTTTCATGTAGGCAATAGCGACCAGAACCCAGATGATACCGGCAGCAAAAATGACCGGCTTACTTTTTCTCATATGGATTTTTTCTTCAAGAATAACCAGAGAGTAAGCCGCGACAAAGAGAAATAGAGCAAACATACCCAACATTGTGCCGGTCATATTTGTAACAGCAGCTCCCTCATGTTCACTTGCAGCAAATACCGGAGCAACTGAAGCGAGCAAAAGCAAAAAACTGACAAAGAGGGGTTTTTTCCAAAAACTTCCTTGAATTGGGACAAACTGCTTTCCGTTATTCACGGTCATTCTGTTGGCTTTCATGGCGTTAAGCTCCAATAAAAAAAGTAGAAAATACGGCTGGCAACCCTCGGAGCTGTCAACACTACAGGTTAAAACATCGCATATGTAGCATGAGATTGTCCCATTGTCCACTCATTCAAGGGGAAATGTTATTTTTTTTTATTCCACGCTGAAACCCTCTAAAAGTCAGCGAATCATCGGGAGGATTAAATCAAAGACTAGCGTCTGAATCTCTACAAAAGATGCTATTTAAGTCCCTAATATAACTTCTGATTAAGTTTAAATATTAGACCTGAGTCGGCACTTCTGCTAAATTCACAGGGCTTAGAAACGAGGGCAGTTCACCATAAAACTGCCGGAGAAGAGGATATTTTGAAATCGGTAAAATCTCTATTACGCAATATTGGTCACCATTTAGCCGTATATCTCAGCCAATCGAGACCGGAAGCAGTCCATATAGCAACTAGTCCGCCGGAACAGATGGCAGCCGTATTGCAGCCGGGAGATGTTTTGCTGGTTGATGGGAGCAGCCGGGTCAGTGGTGTGATTAAATACCTGACCCAATCCAGCTGGTCACATGCCGCCCTGTATATTGGGCCGGGATATGCTCCTCAAGGTGACAAAGGGGAAAAGGTCCTGTTGGAAGCCGATATTGTGGAAGGAATCCGCCTGGTTCCTCTCAGCGAATACAGTTCGGAACATACCAGGATCTGCCGACCGGTAGGACTCGCAGAGAAAGATATACTGCAACTTATAACCTATAGCGTTGAGCGACTGGGACAACAGTACGACTTAAAAAATGTCTTTGATCTGGTCCGCTACCTGATTCTGCCAACCCCAATCCCAACCCGCTGGCGACGTAAGATGTTAACTCTGGGGAGTGGAGATCCAACCCGGGCAATTTGTTCGACACTCATTGCCCAGGCATTTCAATCAATCCGTTACCCGATTCTGCCGGAAATTGACTATCGGCAGAGCAAAGATCAAAGGGGTCAAAAACACCATAAACAAACATTAATTCCCCGCCATCACAGTCTGTTTGTTCCGCGGGACTTTGATGTTTCCCCCTATTTTGAAATTATTAAACCAGCGATCCAACATAATTTTAACAGTAAAACACTCAAGTGGGAGCAACCTCCTCTAACCGGTGAATAATATTCCATTCATCAGCACTCACAGGGAGAATTGAAAGCCGATTTCCCCTACGAACCAGCTGCATATTTTCTAAAGGTTCGCAATCTTTCAACTCTGTCAGGGAGATCACCCGCCGGGTATGGCGGATATATTTGATATCAACCATAGACCAGCGTGGCTTTTCTGGATCACTTTTAGGGTCAAAGTATTTACTCTGTGGATCAAATGCAGTGTGATCAGGATACCCTTCCCGAACCACCTCCATAATTCCAACAATTCCCGGAACTTTACAGTTGGAGTGATAAAAAAAGACCTGATCTCCAACTTTCATCTGGTCCCGCATCATATTACGGGCCTGATAATTGCGAACACCATCCCAATGTTCTGTCTGATTCGGCATGTTTTTTAGATCATCAATACTGAATGCTGTCGGTTCTGACTTCATTAACCAATAACTCATAACGTCTCCCTGAAACTATCCGCACTGGACTCTACACAATTGTTTACCGATTGATTATTGGTAAATATACTAAAAACCCTGGAAAAGTTCTCAGAAATTCACCAAAAAACCTAACCATAAAAACAACAGAACCCGATTCACCAATTGTTGCATAGAGGTGAACCGGGTTCTTTTTTTAATCAGTCACATTCCCCGGTTAACAAGTCCCGGAGCAATCGATCTGATGGTTAGCCACAGGTTGCCGGAGCTGGAGAATCAGCAGCACTGTTATACAAGAACTGATTGATATCTTTCAGATCTTTTTCATTGAGTTTTGAAATTGCATCACCTGGATGTTTTTTAGCGGTTCTCTTGAAGTAACGATCCCACTGAGCCATGGTTTTTGACATTGGAGTCAAATCTTTAGCGTCACCACCTTTAACGTGACAGGTTTTACAGTTTTTCTTATACAGGTGCTTTCCTTTACGGGCATTACCACCCTCAACAGCCATAACGCTCGTCACCGTGAAGGCAGAAAGAACCAAAACGACCAACAACATGCTTTTCCAATTCATACAATATCTCCTTTTCGTGGATTAGAATCAGGTACCAGCTGTACCTGCAGAAAGATAATGGACTAAATATCAGCCCAACTAAATTTTCCCCAACGCGAGCACAACCGTAATCTTTTCGGTGATACATTTCAATAAAATTTTTAGACTCAAGTTTCTTCTCCGTAAAAATCGAAAAAACAACTGCTCCCTTGGTATTAACAGTAACCGACATTATTTAAAAATTCATTCGACATCGACTGGAATTTATCACGATGTCTAGTTAATTCTATGTATATTCAATAGGTTACACTAACATAATAATCTGATTTCTTGTTTATATCACCCCTTCAATGGAAACAAACCGGCTTGACCTCTGCTGGCAACGCTTTCATTATCATTGATAATAGTCAATCACCAATAGCTGAAGCAGATAAACTTTCTGACAAACAAGAAAAAGGGGTAGCATGTATAAATATTTATTCGGTCCGGTTCCATCGAGACGATTAGGCATGTCACTGGGAGTTGATCTGGTCCCGAGAAAGGTCTGTTCTCTTGATTGTGTTTATTGTGAAGTTGGGAAAACCACCAAGCTCACCCTGGAGCGGAAGGAATATATCCCATTCGATCGGGTGGCCAAAGAGTTAACCCACTACTTTGAAAACAATCAAGATCCAGACTACATCACTTTTTCCGGATCAGGTGAACCAACTCTAAACTCTCGAATCGGTGATCTCCTCAGATTCATAAAACAGGAAAAACCGGAGATTCCCATCGCTGTCCTGACTAATGGAACGCTGCTGTTCGACCCGAAACTACGAGATGAACTACAACTCGCTGATGTTGTCCTCCCCTCACTTGATGCCGCAACAAATACAGTCTTCAACAAAATCAACCGCCCGGTTTCCGGATTTGGCATTGATAAGTACCTGCAAGGGCTGATTGAGTTCGGAAAAGAATTTTCCGGAAAAATCTGGTTAGAAATTTTCATCCTTCCTGAATATAATATGAAGCAGCTGGAGTTGGAAAAATTAAAAGGGGCCATTCTCAAAATAAAGCCGGACTCCATTCAACTCAACACCCTTGACCGACCCGGAACAGTTGCTGATCTTCATTCTGCAAGTGGAGAGGAACTAGAAGAGATCGTCCGGGTATGGAACCTTGAAAATATTGAAATCATCTCTCCGGCAGTCCAGAGGAAAAACCTTTCAGCATATCGAAGTGACGCAGAAGCAACTATTTTGGAAACTATCTCCAGGCGCCCCTGCACCATTGAAGATTTGATGGGGATTCTGGGGCTGCACATCAATGAGATCAATAAATATCTTGATGTTTTGGAAGAGGAAAATAAAATTACTGCGATTCGGCAACAACGGGGGATTTTCTATCAGGCAAAGTAACCGGAGGAGTTATTAAAGCGGTTCAGATCTGGGCGACCATGTCTTTACCTTGATTCTTTGCTTTATACATACCTTCATCAGCACTGTGAATCAGGTCGCTGAGTGAATTGAAATTTTTATCCACAAAAGTGGCGACACCGGAACTGATGGTAATCCGCTCCCCGGGGAGATGTTCAAATTCACAATCCCGAACGACAGCATGAATCCGATTGGCGAGATCAAAAGCTCCGGCCTCTCCGGTACTTGGCAGAATAACCGCAAATTCCTCCCCCCCGTACCTTGCAGGGATATCACTCTCCCGGGCGACCTCTTTGATTAGATGGCCAATTTTCTTAAGCACCTGATCTCCCCGGGTATGGCCATAAAGATCGTTGATCCGTTTAAAATCATCAAGATCAAGATAGATCAATGATAATGGAACAGTATAACGTTCCGCACGACTGAACTCCTCTTCCAACCGCTCATAAAAATGTCGGTGATTGTAGAGACCGGTCAGACCATCACGGATTGCCATCTCTTCAAAATACTCCTGCGCCGTCTGTACCGATTCAAAAAGTATTGCATTTTCCAGTGCATTCGCCGAGATATTAGCAATGATCTTACAGAGCTTATAAATTCTATCGGTAATCCCATTTTTGAGAGGAGACGCCGTCCGGAGGAAAAAGGTCCCGATAACACTCTCTTTCTTGACCACTGGAACAACAATTATGGAGTTATATTCAAGCGATTTGATCTGCTCACAGACAGAGAGCATCAGCGGGTCGTTATGAATATCGTTGACAATGACAGCCTGCTTTGTTTCAAAGGACCTCTGGATTTCCGGATATTTGTACAGATCTATTTTTAATTCCTGCTGCGGATCCAAATCATTGCTCGCCTTGACAATTACCTCATCCTTATCGTTGATGCTGATAATGGAACAACGTGACACATCAACTATTTCTGCCATTTTTTCGACAATAAGTTGCAACAGCACCATCGGATTACGGATAGCTGAAATCTTTTCCATAATCTCCAGGAGAAAACAGAGATCCTTGTGTTCCAGATCAGAATATGAATCTTCAGCGTGCAGGTGGGCATCAATCCGTGCAAGAATCTCAGGAATATAGATAGGTTTGGTGACATAGTCATCGGCCCCGGCTTTTAAACCAAGAACCATATCTTTTTTTTCGGTCTGGGAACTAAATAAAATGATTGGAATTTTTCTGGTTGCTGGGGTTTTCTTCAAAATTCGACAGGCTTCGATCCCCCCCTTACCGGGCATCTCCACATCCATGATGATGAGATCCGGTAGATGATTCCGGCTCATAAAGATGGCTTCATAACCATCCTTAGCCTCGATGATCTCAAAGCGTTTCTGCAAAATATCCTTCAGCGTTTCCCTGAAGAAAAGTTCATCATCAACGATAAGAATTTTTTTCTTTTCGGCCACAGAAATATCTCGTTTGAGTTGCAGAAAATAACCCGACGGCACTATAGATACGCTACATTTATAGAGGTATCTATGATTAGTAAATGCCAATATCCCAGATAAGGGGCCTTTTGTCTACTAAAATAATCATTTTGTTCAGATCACTGGAATTTAGAGGGATCGATGGGGTAAACCTGCGACCCGACCTAAGGAACAGCCGATACCAATAACACAGAGGGAACTAAAAATCAGCAGAGCCATCCGCATACTGGCCAGAAATTCCGGCTGAGTTTTTAGTGTCACCGGTTGCCCCTGCATTAGATAGGAAAAGATCAGGGTGATAATCATCATACTGGTCAACATCCCCAAGGTTCGCATACTGGCACTCACTCCGGAAGCCACCCCCAGGGACTGCGGTGCAACACTGCCCATAATCATACTGACATTCGGTGCCGAGAACAGCGCAAACCCAAGACCGAGAAAAACCAGTAACAGCAAGATGACAGATAGTGGTGAGTCTGCCGAAAGTTGTGTTGCAATAGCCAGCCCCACAGCACAGAGAGCCATTCCACCGGTCGCAACATAGGCGGCAGGGATACGATCCGATAATCGGCCGCAAAGAGGGGAGAAGATGGTTTGAACAATCGGTTGGACAATCAGAATTGTCCCGGCGTGTTGTGGCCCCATCCCCTTCACTTCCTGCAGGTATAAACTAAGAAAAAAGGTCACTCCAAAAGTGGCCGCATAGTTAAATAATGCGGCAAGATTACTCAAAGCAAATACCCGGTTATCCAGGAACAAACGGATATCCAGCAGCGGATATGAGGTTCGTGACTCGATCAGCAAAAACAATCCCAACCCCAGGTTGGCAAAGAGCAGCACCCCCCAGATTACCCCTCCTTCTTTGAGATGGATAACACTGTAAACCAACAACAGGATTGATGGAGCATAAACCAGAGCACCCTTCCAATCAAACGGCTCACCTGCGGAGTCGGCCCATTCATCTTTAATTTTAATTCGGGTCACTAAATAAGTGAGCAGCCCAAGGGGAACCATCAGATAGAAAAGGGAGCGCCAACCAAGCAGCTCGATCAAAAAGCCACCGATAAAGGGGCCACAGGAGATCCCGGCATAGACACTGGCAATAGCAATCCCCAGGGCTTTACCCCGTTCGGCAGACGGGAATGCGGCAACCAGGATTGCCATGGTCGTTGCGTTGACCATGGCCCCGCCGACCCCCTGTAAAAAGCGGAGGGTAATCACCATCTCGATTGAGTTGGCCTGTGATATTAAACCGCCGGAAAAAGCAAACAGGAGCAATCCCAACTGAAAAACTTTGCGGCGCCCATGGATATCACCCAGCCGCCCCATGACTAAAAGAAAAATAGCCATTGAAACCATAAAACTGGTCTCAATCAGGCCGAGTTGCACGGCACTGGCAGAGAATTCTCGCCCCATCACCGGCAGTGCAACGCCGACCGCTGACAACATGAAGGGATTAAGAAAATGGGCCATACAGATAGAAAATAGAATGGCAGATTTAGAGGTACTCCCCCTTTTCATCGACGTTTCTTATGCCCTCTTTTTTGTTGACTCGCTTTGAGCAGGTCACCGAGAGTTCCAAGACCGGCACTGGAAGTGGGCTGATCGTTATAACTGGTTTCAACCTCTGCATCTTTGTTTCCAGCCAATACCAGTGAAATCCGCCGTTCATCCTGGTCAATTTTTTCAATCGAAATTTCAATCTGCTGACCAACACTGAGGACATCCTGGGGATGGCGGATCCGCTGTCCATCACCAAGTTTAGAGATATGCAGCAAACCATCAATCCCATCTTCCAGAGTGACGAAAGCACCAAATTGGGCCAATCGACTCACTTTTCCGGGATACTGCTGACCAACCTGATAGATTGATCCAACCTTTTTCCAGGGATCAGCCTGGGTATCGCGGAGGCTGAAAGAAAATTTATTTTTGTCCCAATCAATCCGCTTAACCGCAACCTCAAGTTCCTGTCCGAGGTTGAGGATCTCATTGATATCCTCAACCCGCCCATAACTGATCTCGGAAATCGGGAGCAACCCCTCGATTCCACCAATATCGAGAAAGGCTCCGAAATCTCGAATATTGGTGACCGTCCCCTTAACCACCATCCCCTCTTGCAATGTTTCGCGTAAGCCGACCCGCAGTTGTTCCCGTTCCTCATCCAGAATCGCCCGGTGCGAAACCACAATGTTCCGCCCCCGTTCACTGAACTGGCTGATTTTAAACGGTAGACTCTGGCCAATCAAATCAGCAGGTTCCACTTGCCGAAGTCCGGTCTGAGAAAAGGGACAGAAAGCTCTGATATTACCCGGTAGTTTCACCTCAAAGCCCCCTTTGATCTCTTTTTCTATCGTCCCATCAACCGGGATACCCGCCTGGTAAGCATTTTCAAGCTGCTCGGTCCCGGAACCGGTCCCACCGATTTTCGTGGTGAAGCGTAATTCCCCACCGGAGCGGGAGAGAAAATAGGCGGAGATTTTATCGCCAACAACATATTGATGCTCACCCTCGGGATTCAGGAGTTCTGCTGAAGCAAGGACTCCTTCCCCCTTCTGTCCCACATCAAGAAAACTCCAATCTGCCCCTATTTGTAATATTGTGGCGGTGATTTTCTTCCCCGGCACCAGAGGTTCTCCGACTCCGGCCAGGCTGGCCTCAAACATTTCAGCAAAGCTTTCCTCATCGTCATTCATCACATCATCAGAAAAATTGTCATCACTCATTATTTTGGTCTCCAAGTTTATTGATGGAAAGGTCAGAGATTATCTGGTTTTACCGTAGGAGTAAATGGAGGAATCGTTTTGGCCGTCTTCACGGAAGGGATCATTATAAGAGCGGACACTCGTCTGCTTCATCCAAAACCTTGGTCAGGGCCGTTGCATCCCCCTTTTTGGGGCTGGCATCAACCAGATTCAATTTCCCCAGTGGAATATTTTGTTGGATTCCTGCGAGACTAAACCGGCTGGACGCATTCCACAGCATCCAGCCATGACTACCACTGGCATCGCTGGCGTTGATCTGAGCCTGAATCTCATCTGCATTGAACCATCTTCGATCAAAGGCATAATCTCTGAAAGCCTGCAGCCAGGGACGAAAACGGATGGTTGGAAGACCGGTCAGTTCGCTGGCTTTCTGTAAAGAGAGAGCAACCACTGCAGAGGGATTTTCCACCGGATTTTTATATCCCGGAACGCCATAGGGGAACCCGGAAGGGTAGAGCATCGGAGAGAGGTAATCGACATACCGGGCCAGATCAATCAACCGTTGACCAATCTTCTGGTCTTTGTGCTTCCAGCAGATATAGCCAAAAATATTAGCTGATATCATCACCGGATAGTCGGCCAACTGTTGCTTTGCCTGCTGGAGGAAACCGTTAATTGCTGCTACCCGGTTTTCACCGGTGTTTTCCCGGGAAAAGACCAGGTCTGACTTGGCCGGAAAGCGGATATAGTCAAACTGAATTTCATCAAAACCCAGTGCGGCCGCTTCTTGTGCAATACCGATATTGTAGTCCCAGACTTCCCGACTGAAAGGGTCAGTCCAGCTGATTTCTTCCCGGTCTTTCCAGAGATATCCATCCAGAGTAAGAACAGCCAGATCCGGTCGGCTTCCAGCCAGTGCCCCGTCCTTGAATACCACAATCCGGCCAATGGTATAAATTCCCTGTTGCTTTAGCTGTGCCAAGAATTCGGGCAGATCTTTCAACGTCCGGACTCGCTGCGCCCCAGCCTCCAGAGCTAAAGGAATCTGACTACGAAAGGCAATATCACCACGGGATGATTTAAGATCTATAACCAGTGAATTCATCCCCGTCTCAGCAATCAACCATTGCAGTTGTTCGCGGCGCTGATCACTGCTGGCAGCCCAATAAGAGAGATAGAGTGCCTTCGGTGTAAACGGTTGTAAAGTCAGGTGAAGGGGGAAATCAACGGCAACTTTTTGTGGCAAATAGCCAGCTTTACGTACGATAATTTCTGTTGCGGTAGAGTGAAGTTGAAAACAACCATCTGCCGCACTAATGGTAGAATCATCATGAGTATGTAATTCAACACCACCGAGTAGAAGTCCGCTCTCTCCATCCCGGACCGTACCAAAAATAGTTGCCGTTTCAGCAGTTGCAAAAACCGGAAAACATAGCAGCAGAACAATAATGATTAACCAATAACGTAGCACCACATAAAACTCCAGACCAATAGAACAAAGGTACCGACAATTTACATTATATCCTTCACACAATAAAGATTTAATATAATAATAATTGATGGTTAGCGTGCAACCACCATTATTTTATTAGAGACTGATATTATTTTTTCACAGAAATCTCCCGACTTCACCATCGGTGATCACAAAAGCAGGCCACCTGGAATTGATTTTCTTTACTTTGTACTGACCACGAAGGTAAGCTTTACTTTCATTTCATTGCGAGGAATTATGGTCTCTGAACCAACACAGCACCCCTTTGACAAGCTCACTCCGGACTTCATCATGGATGCAGTAGAGTCACAGGGTTATCATTGCGATTATCGAATTCTCACCCTCAACAGTTATGAAAACCGGGTTTACCAAATCGGGATTGAAGACGGCCAGCCGTTGATCGCCAAGTTTTACCGCCCCAAACGCTGGACCGATGTCCAGATTCTTGAAGAACATCAGTTCACTCTGGATCTTGCCGAGCAGGAACTCCCTGTTGTTGCACCGCTACGAAATGAACACGGAGAAACTCTGCACAGTTACCAAAATTTTCAGTTCAGTCTATCTCCCCGCAAAGGGGGACACGCACCGGAGTTGGATAATCTTGAGCACCTGCTGATAATTGGTCGGGTTCTGGGGCGTATTCATCTGCTTGGAGCCAGTCAACCGTTTCAGCTTCGACCCACTCTCAATAGCCAGAGCTTTGGCCATGATTGCGTTAGTTTTCTTTGTGAAAACTTCATCCCAACTGAATATCGAGAATCGTATCAATCATTGACTCGTGATCTACTGCAACAGATTGATGAACGTTTTTCACGCAGTAATTCGGTAAAAAATATCCGGGTACATGGCGATTGCCACAGTGGCAACATGCTCTGGCGAGAGGGAGCACCCAACTTTGTTGATTTTGATGATTCCCGAATGGCCCCGGCAGTTCAGGATCTCTGGATGTTACTGTCCGGTCCAGAAGAGCAACAGCGAAGACAATTTGAAAAAATTCTGGAAGGATATCATCAGTTTTGTGATTTTAATTTCGCTGAAATGCAACTCATTGAACCGTTACGAACCCTCCGGATGATTCACTACAGTGCCTGGTTGGCCAAGCGGTGGAATGATCCGGCCTTTCCAAGAACCTTCACCTGGTTTAATACGGTTCAATATTGGGGTGAGCATATTCTAGAGCTACGGGAACAACTGGCTGCGTTGCAGGAACCAGCTCTCCAATTATAGATAAGGCAATCCAGTTGTGTGTCCAGAGGATATGCCGGTATTGCTGGGGCGTTGATCTAAACGCAAAAAGGGCAGCCAATCGGCTGCCCTTTGATCTTTTTGTGGAGGTATTCTTTTAGTTTTTAGCGGATGCGGTTTTCCGGCTCCCTTGTTTTGCGGCTTCTTTGGTCATACCGAACAGGGCTAACACGGCTGGAACGAGTTGAGCAACGATGATCAGGGCACAGAAGCCGACGAACAGGAGAATCAGGATTCCGCTGTTGTAGGTTTTTGCTGTGTCTACGGCAAATGCGGGGACGGCGAAGAGGCTCAGGGTCAGTGTAGTGAGGATTGCTTTCATGATGTGCTCCTTTAAAATTGATTTAGTAGGTTTATAATTTTGGTTCGTTTTCATTTTAGTGATTAACAACTTCTTTATGATCGCGACCAAACAGCCCTTTGAGGGTTCCGATCAACATGATGGTTGCTGGAACCAATTGGCAGACGATGATCAGGGCGAAGAAGCCGATGAACAGGGAGAGGAGTAGTCCACCACCGCTGGCACTGGAGCTGGCTGCTGCAAATGCAGGAGTAGAAAAAGTGATCAGGGCGATTAAGGTATTGCGTAATGTGGTTTTCATGATGTCCTCCGTCTCTTATGTTTGAAGTGCTTTTTTATTTCGCTATTGACCTAGATATATAGCAGTGTCCGTGCCAAGTCTGTTTTAAAAATAAAAACTAATTCGTAACTATTTGAAAATAATAGACAAATAATTTATTTCTACAGTAAAAATGCAAAATCCCTGAATCGGCACATGTATAAAACAGATATACAATGGGAGGGCAAAAAAGTGACTTATGCCAAGAGGAGAAAAACATAACCATTTGAAATAACAGTGGTTATTCAAAAAAATAGCCGGGGTATATATTTTTATCTCAGAAATATTTTATATATGCGGAGGGAAAGGGGGTTTTGTAAACTTAAGACAAAACCCCCGGTAGGCAATGTCAGGCCACCTGATTTTGCGGTGTGCCAGATTGAAATGCGGCAATATTGGTGACAACCATATCAATCAAGCGTTGGCGGGCTTCATCGGTTGCCCAGGCAATATGCGGGGTGATGAAGCAATTCGGCGCAAGAAAAAGGGGATTCTCTGCCTCAGGGGGCTCCTGAGAGAGGACATCGGTCGCATAACCGCCCAAATAACCCTCTTCGAGAGCTTCGGCAATCGCTTCTTCATCAATCAGCTGACCACGACCGGTATTAATCAATAATGCTCCCTGTTTAATCCGTGCCAGGCGGGCTGTATTGACCAGGTTTTCGGTCTCTTTGGTGAGGGGACAATTTAGACTGATCACATCAGCCCGGGAAAACAAGGTATCAATATCAACAAATTCCAATTCCACTTCTTTTTGGTATTTTTCCGGATGCGCAGTTTGTACCAAGACCTTCATACCAAAAGCCCGGGCAATTTCTACCACTTGCTGTCCGATTTGCCCATAACCAACAACCCCGAGAGTCTTCCCGGTCAATTCGGTTAAGGGGCGATCTCTGAAACTGAAGTCCGGGCACGAGGCCCACTCTCCCGCCCGCACTTTTACCGCATGGTGTCCAACTTGTTGGGTCATCTCCAACAACAGGGCAAAGACCATCTGTACCACCGATCCGGTACTGTAGCCGGGAACATTTGTAACAACAATGTTCTGTGCTTTAGCCGCATCCAGATCCACAACGTTAACTCCGGTGGCAAGAACCCCGATATATTTCAGTTTTGGTAACAGGGCCAAGGTTGTACCGGAAAGGGACGTTTTATTGGTGAGGAGAATCTCAGCATCATTTGCTCTATCGACAATCTGCTCAGGTGTCGTGCGGGGATGAATAATACATGATCCCAGGGCTTTTAACGGTGCCCAGTCAAGATCCCCGGGGTTGAGAGTGTAGCCATCCAGAACAACAATTTTCATGGTCAATCCTTTTCAGGTGTTCCACTGCCAAAGAACATGGACAGTGGTTGTTTCTCTTCTATTGTGACAATATCGCTACCTGGTCGCTTTCTGAACCGCTAGCTGACACAGACACAAAATAACTAAGCAAAGCGATTGTCTGAGCGATGCTTTTTAACTTCACTTTTAGCATGATCAAGCCAACCGATTCTCTCTACGGAAACGTGATCAAAATCAGGGACATAGGGCTTAATATCAAGAATTGGAGTTCCATCAAGAATATCGACATTCTCAATCTGCAGTTGTGGACCGATAACCGCAGTCAGCTTGAGAACCGATAACCCGATGGCATTGGGACGACGGGGGGCTCTTGTGGCAAAAATCCCGTGGCTGCTTTCATCCATAAATGGGGTTACTGTGAGCTGTGCTGCTTTAGCCCGGTGAAAATGGTAGAGAACATAGATATGGGAAAACCCTTTCAGGTCTTTAAGCCCTTCAATATATTGCTCTTTGAGAGTGATCGTCCCTCTGATCCCGTCTGCCCCCGAAGGCTGAATCGGCATATTGGCAATATTTTTATGCGGGCTGTTCAGTATCCCGATAGCTGCATAATGAATCTGCATATAAACCCCCGTCACTTAATAAAATAACCGGCTACCCGCCAGGTATTATCATGTTCCAGCATCAGGGTAAGAGTTTCGGGAAGTTGCTCTTTATTCTGAAATTTTGAATCAAAATGGTAGACCATATATTCCCCCTCGGGAATCCCTTCATCGGTATTCTTAGTATAGGTAAGCTTTGTCTGTTTTCGCTCAAGTAACTTCCCCGCCACCGAACGAACTGCCGAAAGTCTCTTGATCCAATCCTCTTTGGGAACCTCATTCTTTAAATACTCAGCACACTCCTCCCAGCTTTGCCCGTATTTTCCTGCATCAACAAGGGTAAAAAAATTGGTGGCTGCAAGAGTTGAGGCTTCAACCCGTTGCTGATCCGGTTTACGGCTGTAGATAGGATAAAAAATAATCCCTAACGCTACGGCAAGGAGAAAGATATGGACACTATACTTCACAAAGAACCTCCAAAAGTGTGTGGAACAGGATAATTTTGAACACCTACTATAATCAGGATTGAGAAACAGGGCAATAAATCTTGTGAGAAACTCGGGGGAACGTGTAAATTTTTGTCACTGTTATCCGGCAGAAATTTTACAGCTGTCGAGGATTAGCCCCCGG
>Ga0256827_10001057_pt1 | contig 17378 bp, 15 predicted proteins | sample CV84metaG_FD_185977 | JGI IMG/M metagenome (GOLD analysis project Ga0256827, IMG submission 185977) | Hydrothermal vent microbial communities from East Pacific Rise, Pacific Ocean - CV84 | ecosystem: Environmental > Aquatic > Marine > Hydrothermal vents | place: Pacific Ocean: East Pacific Rise... | reverse complement strand
CACTAGATACATTTAGAGATTTAGGTGGTGCATTTATCTCTGCTCTTGTACTTATATTCTTCCTATTGGTTATATACTACAAGAGTTTTGCTCTAAGTGGTATTATCCTTGTTGGTTCATTCCTGTCACTAATCGGAGTTATACTAGGTCACTGGGTAGCAGATATGGTTACAGAACAGACCTTCTTCCTCACAGCAACCTCCTTAATTGGATTTATTGCACTGATGGGAATTAGCTCACGAAACTCTCTACTACTAATTGATTTCGCAATGGGCTTGATCAATGAACATGGTATAGAGAAGAAACGAGCCATTGCAATCGCTGCGGCGACAAGAGCTAAACCTATTATGCTCACAGCCGTTGCTATTATTTTGGGTTCTGCCCTACTCGCTAGTGACCCAATATTTGGTGGACTAGGGGTTGCTCTAATCTCTGGTACAGTAGCTGCGGTCTTTGTCTCTCTACTTTTTGTTCCTGTTCTTATGGACAATGCAAAAGCGATGGATCCTCTTCCAAAAGATAAATCCAAAGAGGATGATGAACATTATAACATCTCTATCACTAGATAAAAACAATTCCCACCTCTGTGGGAATTATTCTCAAAAATAAAAAAATACTCACATTTCACTCAACTATAAGCAGATAACCATTATAATAATTGCAAATAATAATTTTAATAGGTACAGATAATGTCAAAAGAAGAAAATTTTAAGGTAGGTGCTTCATATACCATTGGTTCTTATATTCTTCCGGGAGAACCTGTTATGGAGATAAGTGAAAAGATAAACAGAAAAGTCAATATCAAAATAACAACATGTGATGATATAATTGATGGGGTTAAACAGGGTGATTTTTCATTGGGTTTAATAGAGTCACCTCTCTTTGATGATGAGTTAATATATACAAAATGGATGGATGACAAATTAGTCGTCTGTGCAAGTAAACCTCTACCTGAATCACTAAGTAGAGAAGAGTTGAAGAGATGTAGGTTGATTGCTAGAAAAAAAGGATCTCCTACAAGATCCGTTATAACAAACTTTTTAGAAACAATTGGATTATCATATGATACTTTTGAGTCACTCTCAGAGATAGATAATCCAACAGCAGTTATCCAAAATGTAAAATGGGCAAAACCACATAAAGAGTATACTACAGTAGGAATTGTATCTCAGATTTCCATTCAGTATGAACTAGATAGTGGGACTCTATACAAAGCATCAATTGAAGATAAAACAATCAATCGAGAATTTTATATTATATATAAAAAAGAGGATCAAAATAGAGACTATATTCAAGAAATAGAGACTATATTAAAAAATATAATCCCCCAAACTGAGGATGATCAGTTAGCCTCTTAAGTTTTAAAACTTATAAGTTGCACCTAAAGTAAGTGCCTTTTGAGAGTGTTTTGCAGTAGCTGATGAGGGAGAAGATGCTCCAGCTGCTGCTCCAGCATCTGCTTGACTAGCACCCTGTGCCATTGCTCCTTGCATTACCATTCCTTGTGTCATACCTGTAGTATCAAAAGTGGTTGTCACTTCAGGAGAGTATACAAAAGCAAAACTTAAATCCAAATCTTTAGACATTTTGTAGTCTGCACCGAAAGTATAATGATCCTCTATAATCGCTGGGAATCCAGAGAGATTAAAGAAGTTGATTGCTGAGTTCTCATATCCAGCTTGTCCACCAGCCTTTGCATTTTGCTCTTTGATTGGAGAATTGGCATGGTTATAACCTGCTTTAAATATCCATGATGGAGTATCATATCTATACCCGATAGAGAAAACATCTTGATCTTCCCAACCAAAATCACTATAACCTTTACTCTCACTCCACTTGATCTGAGTATAATCCAAAGCAATTGTACTACTACCTATATTGTATGCTACACCTACACCTGCTTCTGCTGGTTGGTCTAGTCTATCACCAGAGGTTACACCTTGGATTCCAAAGTCTCTCATGGCATTAGCGATATTTCCATCATAAGTAGCTTGAATCTCAGAAGCATATACAGCTCCTAGTGTCAAATCCCCCATATTATAAGCTACACCTAGCTCCAAACCTGCATTGAAGTTTGAATCCTCTGTATTTGCAGAAGGACCAGCAGGTGTCATATAGTTGATCTTGAGAGTACTATATTGCAATACAGGCTCAACACCTAAAGTCAATCCTGAGTTTGGCACAGTATAAGAGAGAGGTATTCCAATCTTTGCAATCTGAAGAGCTGTCTCCATATCAAATGCACCACTAGTTCTCTCTCCTCTATAATCGACACCTAAACCTGCTGTACCATCAATAGTTAGACCAACTACAGTTGTATCACTCAATCTAAGAGCATAAGCGAAATCAGGAATAACAGAGAAATCTGCATCAGACTTACCATAAGATTGTGGTGCTGAGTTAGGATAAGCTCCACCTGCTTCAGCAGGAGTAGCATTTGCACCTGCATTAGATTTAAACTTTACATCAGGAGCAAACATAGTAGCACTACCTGTAAACTCACCATTTTTTACACTATTAAGCATCGCAGGGTTTGAAAGTGCGGACTCTGCTCCATGACTTACAGCAATACCTGTTCCTGCCATTCCTGTAGATTTAGGACCATGCCCTATCATAATATCTCCATTGGTTGCCAACAACATTGTTGAAGCAATTGCTGAGAGTAAAACTATTCTTTTCATAAAACTTCCTTTGATAAATATAATTTATTGTATCTTATATTATATAATAAATAAATTATAATTCATGAATATAATATAAATTAATGATACTATATTTCATTTTTTCACACACTCATAATAGTTTTTATTAATATTTAACCTTTATTTTTATAGTTTTTTTTATATATTTTATATTATGAAAACCTATAAAATAAAATATATTGCTGATCATCTACCCCTCAAATACATCCTAGCTGGTAAGTGGAGGCTCTATTGTGGCGATACAAAAACAAAAATTTTTATCTTTTTTAGTTATACTAATTAACGCAAAACTAAAGAGGTTTAGATATGAGGAAAAGATCAAAAATTTTTATTAGTTATAGTCATAGTGATGAAGAGTGGAAAGATTGGCTTAGGGTACATTTGGATGTGGAGGTCAAACAGAATAGAGTAGAGGTTTGGGATGATAGGCTTACCAAAACAGGTGAGGAATATCATCGTGCTATAAATAACTCTATTATGAAAGCTGATATTGCTATCTTGCTGATAAGTAGCCATTTCCTCTCCTCTAATTTTATTATGGGAGAAGAGATTCCTCTTATTTTAGAACAGCAAAAAGATAGAGGATTAGCCATCTATCCTATTATCATCTCTGCTTGTAATTGGCAAGATATTGATTGGCTTGAAGCGATACAGGGTGTTACCAAAAACAATGAACCACTAGAGGGTAGATTGGATCATGAGATCAATCAGCAATTTACCAAATTGACAAGAGAGTTATCTTCTGTATCCCCTTCCAAATCCTCTATTCAAACAATAACTGAACATCTCCCCATCGCTTATACTCCTCCAAAAAAACAAGATAGGATTTTCACCATTTTTGAGCAAGATGATATAGAAGATAGTAGCTATAGAGTCTCTATCTATATCCAAGATGAGGATGAGTTTAACAGTGAACAGATAGATTTCAATTTTGAAAATATATATAATACAAAAGAGCAGGAGAGATTTATATCTCTACTAGTTGATGAGTTTGAGAGTGATGTTACGATACATTTTATTATCCCTCCTGAGCTTTTTTTGGTAAATTTTAAGCAGTGGAGATATAAAAATAGTGAACTGATAAAGCGTTATCATATTTTAATACATAACAAAGATAGATATGATAGTAAGTTGCGTAAATATAATCAACTGATTCGTAAGTGGAGAGAGATATATGAGAAGATAAAAGATAGACGCATAGCAGATGCTCTGATGACCATAGAGAGAGATCAGATCTTTGATACTAGATTAGATAAGATCGGTGTCTGCTTCAAAAACCGTATTGATAGAGTTCAAACAGTTATCGACTCTATAGAGATGGCAAGAGTAGGATTGTGGCAATATCAAGATGGAGAGCTTGATACCTATCAAAATTGGATTGATTGTGGGGAAGTCCCTCTAAGAGCATTGGAAAATAGCTCAAGAGAGTGTGACTATATGGCTCTGTTATGGGATGATATGAGCCTATTAAAAGATCTAAAAGCATTAAAATAAGGATAGTTAAAAATGGATAAAAGTTGGTATATATTTACAGGAGACAAGAGTAAAAAGGGTATAGATATAGGTGAGCTTAACAAAATTGCCCCTGCTCCATCATGGAGAAGAAGCAAAAAGAGTGATAAGCACTCTTTTGTATATCTCCCATCAGAAGAGGAGAAAGCTGTAGTCAACGCCTCTATCTATTTACGAAGACCTCTTCTACTGACAGGCAAACCTGGCACAGGTAAATCCTCACTCGCTTATGCGATTGCTGATGAGTTGGGCTTAGATATTTATCACTGGGCAATCAATAGTAAAAGCACACTACAAGATGGTCTATATAGTTATGATGCTATATCTCGCCTTCAAGATGCACAATTGAGAAAATTTAATGGAGATACCAAGCCCGATAATATAACTCAATATCTCAAACTTGCTCCTTTGGGTAGAGCCTTTGCATCAAGTAAAAAGTCTGTTTTATTGATTGATGAGCTGGACAAAAGTGATATTGATCTACCTAATGACCTTCTCCATATATTGGAAGAGAACAAGTTTGAGATAGATGTACTAAAACGCTACAATAGCCAAAAAGCAGTCAATCTAGGCACAAAAGAGAGTCCTATTTTGATAGAAAATGGTGAGAAAGATATAGATATAGACAACTTTCCTATTATCATAATCACGAGTAATGCAGAGAGGGACTTTCCACCTGCTTTTATGAGAAGATGTCTCCATCACGATATGCAGTTGCCAAATGAGCGTCGTCTAGTAGATATAGTTACCCAACATCTAAAACTGAGTGAAGATGATGAGAGCTTGGCAGTTATAGAGGAGACGGTAAGACTCTTTGTAGAGAGAAGAGATGGGCTTGGAGAGCATAGAGTCCAGAGTGAGTTGGCTACAGACCAACTTCTCAATGCTCTATATCTGCGACTAAGCGACAAGGTCAATGTGGATATTAGCCAAAGCCAAATACTCAAAGAGGTTATTTGGCGTTCACTAGATAGCTAAGTAGATCAATATGATAAGTGGATTAGAGCAGTTATATCACTCTTTGAAAGATGACAACATAGAGATAGATGCTATCGAATTAGCAGAGGTTTTATGGTTATCAAAATATATCAACAGAGTAGAAGTGGAGGAGAAGCTACCAAAAGAGGAGCAGAGTAACTCTCTTGATGCTGATCCCATAACCATAAATGAGAATAGCCTAGAGACAGCAGATAGCTCCCCCTCAACTACTTCTAAAATCAAAAAAAGAAAACAAAAAAAAAGAGAAGATGCCCCACTCTATCCCATAAATGATCAAAACAATCAACAGAGTTTACCATTTCGTACTCCACTAGTTCGCACACTCTATAGAGACAATGACATGATCTATGCTCTTAGACATTTTAGACAAAAGAGAGTCTCTTCTACAGAAGATATACTAGATGAGGAGATGACAGCTGACTATATAGCAAAAACCGATATTTTTCAGGCTTTTTATAAAAAAAGTTTTGAAAAAAAATTCCAAATCACCTTTGTAGTTGATCTCTCTACAGGTATGAAAATTTGGGAGACTATGATAGATGACTTTATCAGAGATATAATAGGTTATCATATTTTTAGAGAGATAAAAATCTACTATATGCCAACAGAGGCAGAAGAGATTAGACTTTTTAAGAAAAAAGATTCAACCAATACAATAAACAGAAATTGGCACAAAAAAGAGACAAAAGAGTCCCTCACTTTTATATTAAGTGATATGACATCAAAAGGGTGGAGCAGTGGCAGAGTATTAGAGGAGATAATGAGATGGCAAAAGCACTCCCCTATATCTATCATTCAGATGTTGCCTCAACGACTATGGAATGGAACAAAACTTCTCGATGCCTCTAGGGGAAAAATGAGCAGTAGCAAAAAATTTGCCCTCAATAGAGATCTATATATCAAAGCCGAAGAGATCCTGATAGAAGAGGAGGAGAGTCCACCTCAACTACTCAAAATACCTATCCTAAATTTTAATGAAAAGTCCATAGACGCTTACGGTATGGTAATGCGTTCCCTACCAAAAAATCGAATCTCAGGAGCAATGTTTGAAAAAGAGGATTTCAAAGGAGAGTACCACTACTCAAAAGAGCATCAACAACTAAACGCCCAAGAGAGGCTGAGAAGTTTCTATAAATATGCAGGTAGCGAAGCAAAAAGACTGCTTGAACTTTTGGCTGTTGTCCCTCTTAGCTTCCCTATCATAAAACTAGTACAACAAAAGCTCCTCCCCCATAGCTCCCAAGAGCATCTTAGTGAGATTTTTATGAGTCCTATCATGGATAAAGAGCAAAAAATAGATGGATTTTATCAATTTTATCGAGAACCAAACAGAGCAGAGGGAGTAAGAGAAGAGCTTATCGCCAAAATTGGAGCAAAAGAGGCTTTTGAGACGATTGTTGAACTATCAAAGGTCATCAATACTCATGGAGGAATTTTTGATTTTTTGGCTTTTGTGAGAACAGAAGGTAAGATAGAGGGAAAAACGAAATTTTCAGAGATAGACAGAGAGTTTGCTAGAATATCAGTTTCTCTACTCAAACAGATGGGAGAAAGATATGCTCACTTGGTTGATAGATTAGAGGATTATCTGGAGGGGTATGAAGAGGAGAGTTTGGATGAAGATATTGAGATAATCATCCCTAGATCCAAACGGTTTATGATGGGGTCAGATCAAGCTAAATCAACTCGACCTATTCATGAGGTTATTTTCAATTATGACTTTGAGGTTGGTAAATATCCTGTAACTCTTGGTGAATTTAGAGCATTTGTAAAAGATACAGGATATAAAACTGAAGGGGAAAAACTTAATGGTGCTTTTGTTGAATGGGATGGCTCAAAATGGGAACAAAGAAAAAATGCATATTGGGATAACCCTTATTTTGAGCAAACAGAGGATCATCCAGTAGTTTGTGTTAGTTGGAATGATGCTAATGCTTATATAAAATGGTTAAATAGAAAAACTGATGAAAACTATAGACTGCCAACAGAGTCTGAGTGGGAATATTTATGTCGAGCAGATACAACAACAAAATACTATTTTGGAAATAATTCAAAAGAGTTAAATAATCATGCATGGTATGCTATAAATAGTCATAACAAAACACATCCTATAGGTCAAAAACTACCTAATCCTTGGGGAGTACATGATCTATATGGAAATATATGGGAATGGTGTGAAGATAATTTCTCCTTGAATTATGAAAAATCAACTACTGATGGTACTGCATACCATGAAAACTCTGATATAAAAGTATTAAGAGGAGCATCGTGGAGATATGGATTTGAAACTAATAACTCCTCGTCCAGAGGTAGACATTATGAATTTTCCTGTTTTAGTAATTTTGGTTTTCGAATTATAAAAGATTTAAACAAGGATAATTTAACAGATATAAAACAAATAAAAAATTTCATAAAACCTAAAATGATTAAAATTATGAATTCGCTTTCTATAGATATGATAAAAGTCCCCAATAGAGATTATGAGATAGGAAAATATCCTGTAACTATTGGGGAATATATGCACTTTACAAAAGAAAATAGGCAATACTTACCTAAATGGGAAAAAGAGAAAACAGAGCGTTATGAAAAAATGAATCTGAGTAATAATGCCCCTATTATTGGTATAAATTGGTATGAAGCTAGGGCTTATTGTAGATGGTTAAATGAGGAACAAGATGAGTACATTTATAGACTGCCTACAAAAGAGGAGTGGGAACATGCATCCAAAGCAGACACACAGACTAAATGGAATTTTGGAGATGATATTACAGAGATAGATAAATACGCTTGGTATCAAAAAAACTCCGATACCACAACACATATTGTAGGAGAAAAACTTCCTAATCCTTGGGGATTCTATGATATGTATGGTAATGTATGGGAGTGGACAGAGAGCAGAGGAAAAGGAAATAATAGAGTGATTTTGGGTGGGTCATGGAATGTAAAAATAGTAAACTCATCTTTTGCTCTCTTTAATAGTAATAATGCTAAATATTATAGTAGACGAGTTGGATTTCGTGTTCTTAGGATTAAGAGTGATAAGATCAAAAAATAACTATCACCCGAACAACATAACACCCACAACTGCCAATGGTATCGACAGATACCCAAATGGTGCAAAGGTATTATATCTACCACTCTTCTTCTCTCTATAGGTCTCAAAATCCTCTATTACAGGCTCGATCTCAATAATTTTTGAATCTTTACTGATATTACCTTGAACCATGCCATTGAGTGTTTTTAGGTTATGTATTTTGTCTAAAAAGAGCAACTTATCTTTACAAATTTTGGAGGCTATATAGTCATTTGACATATAACACTCTTGACAAAGCTCTATATTGGGGTGGCTATTTAGTTTGGCACAATGCTTTACAACAGGTACTCGCTCTCTTGTAGATCCATTATTTTTAGAAGCATAGCTGGTGTATTTGATATATGGCTCTCCTACCTTGTGAGCAAACTCTATACTTTCCAATTTGACAAATGGTGTGTTTTCAAAATCTTCTAATACCACACTACTACCTGCTTTTAGAACTACTGCTTTTCCAATGCTATTTTTTTGATGTGCCAACTCTGAAGCCTCTGATCCTACAGCTACCATGAGAATAAAAGAGATGATCATCACTATCACATTATTTAGAGCAAATAGACCAACTCCACCTTTTCCGATAATATTAGTTATCCACATAGGAAAGAGTAGAAACAGTGGGAAAAGTATCAAAACCAATATAGTCTGAATAGTAGAGTTTATCTCAACGATACCTGATAGATAAGGCATTCCATACAGAAACATTGTATCTATCAATAACATTAATATTATAAGTGGACTCCATTTGATTGTTCTTTTTTTTCGTCTCATTTTTATCCTTTAATATCCCAAAGCCGACAAGCTAATCAGAGCCAAGATCCAAACACCCACTGTTATATCACTAAACTCTCTTCGTACTATCTTTATAAGTAGATAGGCGATAAATCCAAAAGCCAATCCATTGGTAATCGAGTAGGTTAAAGGCATCATCATGACTATGAAAAAAGTGGCTGTAGAGATGGAGATGTCACTAAAGTCTATGTGAGATAGTTCGCTAAACATCAATACACCGACCATAACTAATATAGGGTAGATCGCATTTGGTGGGATTGATTTGAAAAATGGTAACAAAAAGAGTGTGGCGATAAAAAATAGTCCTGTAGATACAGCTGTGAGACCTGTTCGTCCACCCTCTTCTACTCCTGATGCACTCTCTATGAAGCTTGTGGTGGTGCTTGTACCCAATAGTGAGCCTATCACGGTAGCCGTGGCATCTGCCTCTAGTGTCTTTTGTAACTCTTTGCCCTCTTTTTCAAATAGATTGGCTCTAAAACCTACTCCTGCTAAAGTCCCAAGAGAGTCAAACATATCTGTGATAAGAAAGGTGATGATCACAGGCAAGAGTGATAGAGAAAATGCAGATAGTATATCTAACTCCAAAAATATAGGAGAGATAGAGGATGGCATAGATACAAACTCCTGAGGAAAAGAGGCGACACCCACTATCCATCCTACTATAGAGGTGATGACTATTGCCAAGATGAAAGCCCCTTTGACTCGCAAGGTATGCAGAACAAAGACTACTGCCAATCCAAATAGTCCCAACAGTACATTTGGATCTCCAAAATCTCCTAAACCTACAAGAGTAGCAGGGTTATCTACCACAATACCCATCTCCTTGAATCCAATAAAAGCGATAAAAGTCCCAATCCCTGCACTGATCGCTCGTCTTAGGTCTCTAGGCAGACTCTCGATAATCCAAACCCTAAAACGGGTCAATGAGAGAAGAAGAAAAATAACACCCGAGACAAACACAATCCCCAAAGCACTCTGCCAAGGGATCTTCATCCCCAAAACCAATCCAAAGGTAAAATAGGCGTTGATCCCCATCCCTACACTCATAGCTACAGGGGTATTTGCCCATAGACCATTTAAGATAGTAGCGATGATAGTCACTAGTGCTGTGGCTGTCAATACGGCATCCATCGGCATCCCTGCTTGGCTCATGATTAGAGCGTTGACAGGAACGATATACATCATAGTAAGAAAAGTGGTGAACCCTGCTCTTATCTCTGTAGAGAGGGTGGTGTTGTGTTCTTGGAGTTTGAAGAAATCCATTTTTTTCTCTTTTTGAGAAATTATAGCAAATTTATATTTTAGAACTAAGAGAAAACCCCTTCTCTCTCACAAAGAAAGTGAACTACCTCTCTACCCTGCTCTTTTGCATACTTTACTATATCTCCTGTACCACCTGATTTGGCATTGAAAGTCCCATCCCACAGAGCAAAAAGTATATCCGATCTATCTGCCACATAGACCCCAACACTCTTGTAGTTACACCCCTCAGTGTTCTCTACCTCTATCACCTCATCAGCAACCTTTAGATACTCCAAAAATTCCTCTTTCGATTGTGGATCAAAATCCTCCATATATCTCTTTTGATCAAATGGCATAGGGACAGTTAGCTTTAGATTTTTATACTCCCATGCCAACTCCAAAAATAGATCAGCCACAAACCTATCTGCACCATCTGCAAGAGGAGAGAGAAGTATTATTTCAGCTTTTTTATTATCTACAACCAATTTTTTCAAATATTTATATATATCTCTCTTTAGCTCCTTAGTCTGTACAATGTCTCTATGTCCTGTGATACCTATAGTTATTTTATTTTTCAATTTAGAATCCTTGTATGTTTTGATAATCTAATTATATAGGATTTAAATTGGACTTTTTGGATTTTTATGCGTTTTATATAGGCAATTACTCAAATTACCTATTTTTGAATAAAAGCACAGTTCTCTTTTAGATAAAGTTCACTAATTGAGTCACATGATATACTGTTATTGGTAGAATTGTCCTCTATACCCAAATCTCGATCTCCCCATTTTTTATATGTTTTTTGGGATCTATCTAAAGCTGGATCGGTCAAAGAGATAGGCGTGGTATAGCACTCTTTGCAAATATCTTTGATCTGGGGAGAGGGTTTTGTCATTTGAGGCGTTGGCTCAGTAGTAGTACATCCAGTTACTATAGCTAAAAGTCCAAGTAGAGGTAGCATTTTATTCATTAATTATCCTTTTTAGTTTGATAATAAAATGGTAACTTTATATTTTTGGACTTTTTGGATTTTTGGCAGTAGAGAGTTAATACCCTCCACATTTTTTATTAAAAGCTATTCTTTTACCGACAGGCTCTTTTAAATCATCTGATTTTGATGATTTGATATTATATTTTTTGAGTATCCCCTGCTGTTTTGCCAATACCTCTTCTCGATCTAATACCATCTGAGCATGATTCTCATCCTCCAATACAATAAACTTATCAGTACTACTCTCTAAAAGAGCTACAAACTCTTTGAAGTTTTTAAACTTTTTACCATTGACTTGTTCTATGACATCGATAGCACTACCATTGTAGCCTTTGGTTAGAGATGAAGAGAGTACGCGTTTGAGTAGAACCAACTCTTCTCTATTTTCATCAGGGTATTGAGTATAAAATTTTGATGGAATTTTATAATAATGTTCCATGATTCCTGGTACAAAAACCAATCCACCATATATAAAATATCTTGGACGACTCTCAGGTTTTTTCTGTTTAACAAGAGATAGATCATTAGATTTTTTATTAAGAGTTGCCGAAAGTTTCTGCTCTTTACCATCTCGCAAGATAGTAAGCTCTATAGTATCTCCAATCTGATGCTGATTTAGTGCATATCTAAAATCAGTATACTCCTTTGATCTAAACTCTACTTTTTGATTAGAAAAGACCTTGTAGTTATCTATAGAAGTCAATATATCACCTGTTTTCAGTAGTCCATCAACAGGTGAATTTGGTATCGTCTTATTGATCAACATTCCATATTCTTGCCCTTTTAATCCATACATCTCTTTCATCACAGGACTCTCTATTGATTGACTTCTCATCCCCAAAAATGGATAACCATTATAGTGACCATCTTCCATATCTTCAAGATAATGATTTATCACAGAAGGAGGTATAATATATCCCATATTTTCAGCAGAATCTCTACCTTGCATCACCAATCCTGCAATCTTGCCATCAGATATAGCAGGGCCACCAGAGTTTCCATAATTGATAGCTGCATCTATCTGAATAGCCAATAGAGGTGTGCCACTATGCACATAGCTTTGATGCTCTATCCTAGAGACCACCCCTTCTGTAACACTCAAAGTCTCTCCACCCATTGGAAAACCATAAACATTGATCTTTTTTTGTAACTCTGGGAGTCCTCCAATCTCCAAACTTTTGGTATTGTCAAAAAATGATTTGTCTTTGATAGTAATCAGTGCCAAATCTGCCTCATGATCGATACTCAACACCTCTGCCTCATATCGTTTTACTCCCCCATTTTTTAGAACCTCTATAAAAGTTGACTCACTAACAACATGAGCATTGGTTAGGATTCGTTGCTCACTGATAATACACCCTGATCCAGAAAATTTCTGTATATGAGATGCCCAAGGCTCAGAAAAATCTGCCTCATTAGCCACAGTAAATATCTTGACAACAGAATCTTTGATGCTACTCTTTTTTTCAACAACATCCTTGACTTTAATCTCTTTTTGCTGTACAATATTCGCATTAGCTCCCTGAACTGTAGCAAATAACATTCCTGCCAAAACCAATTTACTTAATTTTATCATCTTCTATCCTTTTTTATTTTTTGATAAGAAAATTATAATATACAAGAATTGGACTTTTTGGATTTTTTTGGTAATATTTCGGAACTATATAAACCTGAAGCCCACATAAACCAGCCTTTAACCCCCACAAGCTATAATTCCATCAATAAGAAAAAAGAAGGATATTAGATATGGGTAGAGCGTTTGAATACCGTAAAGCAGCAAAAATGAAAAGATGGGGGACAATGTCCAAAGTCTTTCCAAAGTTGGGAAAAGTCATCACTATGGCAGCCAAGGCAGGAGTACCAGACCCTGATATGAACCCTAGACTTCGTACTGCTATCTTGACGGCAAAAGCTCAAAACATGCCAAAGCACAATATTGAAGCAGCTATCAAAAGAGCCTCAGGAAAAGATGCTGCGGACATCAAAGAGATGCACTACGAAGCCAAAGGGCCTTATGGTACTCAATTTATCATAGATTGTGCAACTGATAATGGAACACGCACAGTTGCCAATGTCAAAGCAGTATTGACAAGAAACAAAGCAGAGATGCTAACCTCAGGTTCACTCAACTTTATGTTTACTAGAAAATCAGTATTTACCTTTTACAAAACTGATGAGATGGATATAGAGGAGTTAGAGCTAGAGCTAATAGATGCAGGGTTAGAGGAGATAGAAGAGGATGTTGAGCCACAAGACAATGGAGATGATAAAGAGATAATCAGAGTTTTTGGTGAATTTACCTCTTTTGGTGACCTATCAAAAGCGTTTGAAGAGATGAAGATAGAGGTAACCAAAGGTGAGCATCAATATATCGCCAATACACCTATTGACCTCACAGATGAGCAGATGGAAGAGGTAGATGTACTTATAGACAAATTAGAAGATGATGAAGATGTCCAAGCGGTATATACAAATATCAACTAATCCTTTTTAAATATCATACCTATATTGACCATAAAACGGTAGCTATTATTAAAGTTATTCTCCTCTCTTCTAAGTAGAGCAGGAGAGAACTCATAATATATCCAATCTTTATAAAGTAGATTTCGATAAGTTCCATAGAGCTGATAGTATCTAGCCTCTATACTTCGATCCTCCCACTCACTCATCAGAGCTAAACCTAAACTTGCTTGTACTCCTGTTCCCAAAACTTTTAAAAGAGATACAGAGTTTACGATCTTTTTGGATGACTCCCAATCTCTATAGCGTAAAGTATTTTTAAACCTATAGTAGAGTGTCTCATTGAGAGTATAGAGTCTATTGAGAGATAAAATATCCTCAATATCTCCATTGATATAGTATCTAAAACGATTTGCCATCATAAGCTTCTCTCGCTCACTACTAAATAGTTTATATTTTGCTTTGACATTGAGATAGGGGTGTAGAGAGGATTTTCTAAAACGAATCCCTCCACCTGATGTAATATTGAGCTGTTTGACCATATAGTTGAAATACTCCAGACGCAAGAAGTAGTTCTTATCTTCTAAATGATAGTCACTATTTAGCACCGTCCCATCATAGAGTGCATCATCACTAGCCTCATCTTCAAAAACAACTCGTAATTTCTTTTGAAATTTTGGAAGATTGAGTCGCAGTCGCAGACGAATAGCATACTCACTTGCTCGGGTATTCTCAATAGCAAAAGAGGTTTTTAGCTCTGCAAAGGTATCACTAGAGGTTGTACTATTGGATTCAATAAGATAGTTATCGATACTATTACTAGTATCTACCAACCAGTAGCATAGATCATCATGATATTTATCTAGTGCTGTGGTATTGAACTCTGCATAAGCCGTATGAACTGAAATGGATATGAAAATAAAAATATAAAAAAAATACATGTTCTCATTATAATATTAATTGTTTAAGTTTTGATTAAAAAAGAATGGCGGACAGTGAGAGATTCGAACTCTCGGTACCCTTACGAGTACGCATCCTTAGCAGGGATGTGGTTTCAGCCAACTCACCCAACTGTCCAAGTGTTTGTGGAGTGAGATTATAGGGGAAAAAAGCTTAAAAATTTATAAAATCGGCTATTTTTTATAAAAATTATCGAAAATCATCCAGATCTTCTATCCAATCAAAAAACTCCTCTACATCCTGCTCACCGTCACTCTCTACATCCATATCTTGAAAAGTATCCCATCTCTTATCCTCATCATCTAGTGAGTAGTTTTTCACCAGTGAACTCATAGCCTCAATATACTCTTGGAGAGCATTTTTGATCTCCAAATTTAGCTCATCACTCTCTAATCCAAAGTGGTTTGGCAAGGTATACTCAGGATTATCAAATATAAAGCCTTTGACTATCGCATCACTCAGTGCCATCTTAGACTCCATCTCATAGACCTCATCATCCTCTTGGGCAATGATCTCTAATCTATCAAGAAGCTTCTTTAGTACCTTTTGGACTTCACTATACTCTATCTGATCTTCCATAATCTGCTCCTATGAATGAGTATTTATCATCATAATAGAAAAGACATTGATATAGTTCCAAAAGCTCTGAAGAGACTCTTCACTCACCTCATCCTCTATAGGCTTCAACGCCTCTTCAAATAGTACCAACCAATGTAGTCTAGCCTCAGCAGTGATCGCAAAAGGTGCATGACGACCTCTCATCTGTGGCATCCCACGATTTTGATTAAAATATTTTGGGCCTCCACAGATCTGAATAAAGAAATCAGCCGAGATCTGACCAGCTTTTTTCATCTCCTCTTCATTTTGAGGAAAAATATGGCTGATAGGGCTAATATATAGTCCATCATAGAGTCTTGCCAACAGGTCTCGTATCCCCTGCTCTCCTACCTCTTGCAAAAAAGAGGGGTTCGGTTTCTCCACAGGAGGGATAAAGTTTGCATTGTGTGCAAGAATAGCGTAGTTCATATATTACCTTTTAACTTTTTCTTGTTATAACAGTATAGAAGTCAAAAGATACTTAATTCTCAGTAAAACATAGCACTTAGATAACCTACAACCCTTTTTTTATCACCATATGCATCGGCTGAGGTTCTGTAGTCTAGTAGTTTGCTTTTTAGTTTTAGCTTAAGTTCTCTCTCGTAACAACTTTCTCTCTCGTAAAAGCTCCTGCTTCAACTCCTCCTCTGTTGGTAAAAAAGGTAAATATTTGGAACTAAAGAGCTGTTGGCTATCACTCAAAACAGAGTATTTTGCCACAGCTTTGGAATCTTCACTACATAAGATCAATCCAATTGTAGCATTGTCATCATCACCCTTATGAAACTTATCATAAATGCGTACATAGGTATCCATCTGACCAACATCTTGGTGGGTTAGCTTTCCAAGTTTCAAATCAATCAACAAAAAACATTTGAGTTTAAAGTTATAAAACACCAAATCAATATAAAAGTCTTGATCCTCTACAGTTAGCCTCTCTTGCCGTGAAACAAAGGCAAAACCACGCCCCAATTCGAGTAAAAACTGCTGTAAATTATCTATCAAAGCTTGTTCAACATCTGATTCCAACAGTGAAGACATAGGTAGATTTAGAAAATCAAAGATATAAGGGTCTCTAAGATAATTTTTGACACTAACCTGCAACACTTCTGTCTTCTCTTTTGCCTCTTGTACTACTACCCCTTTCTCTTGACTAGAAAGGAGACGCTCATAATAGAGGTTGGAGATCTGCCTATCCAATGCTCTTGCACTCCAACTATTTTCAATCGATTCACTCATATACCAATCTCTAGCCTCACTATTTTCCAAACGAATTAAACGCCTATAGTGAGTCCAACTCAATTTGGAACTCACTGCGTTCCAAATTGGATAGGTTAGATAAAATTTCCTCATATTTCTCAAATTTCTACTATCAAAACCTCTTCCAAACTCTTGTGTTAAACTATTAGCTATCTCTTCTAGTTGTTTTGCTCCATACTTAGCCCTGCGTTGTCCCTGCTGTTCATCCTCTACAATAATACGACCAATATGCCAATAGGTCTGAACCATCACACTATTTACAGAGTGTTTCAACTCAGATTTTGACGCAATAACCAAGGCTCTAATATCTTTTAAAATTACAATATCACTCATTATAATCCTTGTTTTTAATTGAGTGAATTATAACATAAATATTAGTAACAACTCTTCCCCTCCCCACAAGGGAAGCCATCCCATATCTCTATATCATCAACCAGTTGATAGAGGGGGTATCTCTCAGCATATACAGTAAATAGCATGATCCTATCTATTGGATCAGAGATCTTGTTTGCTCCATGATAGTCAGCTACCACTACTCCATTGATGCTCCACCAAAATCTTCCATCATCTTTTCTGCTTCTATGCCAAAAGAACTCCACCATAAACCACTCATCCTCGGGGACAGGTAGTGTTCTGTTCTCCTTGTACCAAAACTCCTCATAGGTAAAATTGTCTTGGTTGGCTACATTGTCACCGTGAATATACCAGAATGGTTTGTTATCTGTCTCATTATAGATATAGGCCGCAACTCTATAGTCTCCTACTGTCTTCC
>Ga0256827_10001056_pt1 | contig 17411 bp, 20 predicted proteins | sample CV84metaG_FD_185977 | JGI IMG/M metagenome (GOLD analysis project Ga0256827, IMG submission 185977) | Hydrothermal vent microbial communities from East Pacific Rise, Pacific Ocean - CV84 | ecosystem: Environmental > Aquatic > Marine > Hydrothermal vents | place: Pacific Ocean: East Pacific Rise... | reverse complement strand
TCTGTGGTTTGACCGATGCAACGGCTGGAGAAGTATTTTTAGATGGTGAGAATTTGACTCACTTGCCTTTAAGTAAACGTGCACAGTTGGGAATAGGATATTTGCCGCAGGAGTCAAGTATTTTTAAAGACCTTACGGTGGAAGAGAATCTTCTTATTGCAGCAGAGGCATTGAATTTACCAAAAGAGACTGTGCCTCATCGAATAGAAAAACTTCTTGAAATCTTCAATATAGAGCCGATACGTGCACGTATTGGAATACGCCTCAGTGGGGGAGAGAGAAGAAGAGTTGAAATAGCCAGAGCTCTGGTAGGTGAACCTAAATTTCTTCTTCTTGATGAACCTTTTGCCGGTGTTGATCCTATTGCAGTTTTGGATATACAGAGTATTATCAAGCAGCTTGTTGATCTGGATATGGGTATTCTCATTACTGACCATAATGTTCGTGAAACCTTAAGTATTTGTGATAGAGCCTATGTGATGAGAGCGGGAGAAATGCTGGCTTCCGGTACGAGTGATGAAATTACCAACGATGAGAATGTGCGTAAATATTATTTAGGTGAACATTTTACATTTTAATTTTATAGACATTGGAATAATCATATTTTTTCTTTTGTATGTGATTATTTGGTGCGTTGGGAAACGCACCCTACGGAGATACTATGACACTATTTGAAGTAAAAACACTTTTAGACAAAGAAGTTGAAGCACGAAACACCCTGACTGAACTTTCAGATGAAAAACCCGATCCTCTGCTTATTGCTTCAAAATATCAAGAGGAATCCATTGCTCTGATCTGTGCACTGTTTGCTTATGGAAATGCTGGTCAGATCGTAAAATTTTTAAGTTCTTTAGATTTTTCTCTTCTGAATGAGAGTGAAGCGTGTATTAGAAAATCTTTATCTTCCCACTATTACCGTTTTCAGAAAAGTGATGATGTTATTGCACTATTTATTGCCATGAAACGCTTAAAAGAGATAGATACTATAGAGAATATATTTTATGAAGGGTATAAAAAAGAGAATAATATTCTGGATGGCTTATGGAATTTTATAAAAACGATACAAAATATATATCCAAGAGATACCCAAGGGTATCATTTTTTAATAGGTGCTTTACCTAAAAAAATAAATTCTGCAGGAACATATAAACGGTATATGATGTATCTGCGTTGGATGGTCCGTAAAGATGCGTTGGATATGGGTTTATGGGCAAAGATAGATAAAAAAGATCTACTCATGCCACTGGATACACATACATTTAAAATGTCACAAAAACTGGGACTGTTGAAACGTAAAAGTTACGATATGAAAGCGTCAATTGAATTGACAGAGATATTTAGAGAGTGGGATGAAAATGATCCTGTAAAGTATGATTTTGCTTTGTATCGTATTGGACAAGAGGGGATACTTGTATAAGTTGAAATTCTTATACAAATAGTCTGCTTTTAACCGACTTTTTATCAATATTGCTGTAAAATATAAGCAAATTATAACTAGAGGATGTTTTATGGAAGGTGTATTTACTTACCTTGGCGGTATTTTTGGAGAACATAACCACTCAGTGGTTTTAGTTGCACATTTACTTTTGGTTGCAGTGCTTGTATTGTATATTGCAAAAATGGCTACAAAAAGTCTTAGAGCTGTACCAAACGGTACACAAAATGTTATGGAAGCGTACCTTAGCGGTGCGATCTCTATGGGTAAAGATGTTATTGGTGAAGAGCTTGCAAGAAAGTATCTTCCACTTGTAGCAGCTGTCGGTATGTTTGTATTTGTTTCAAACGTGATCGGTATTATTCCGGGTTTTGAGTCTCCTACTTCAAACATCAATGTTACTTTACCGTTGGCACTTTTAGTATTTTTCTACTATAACTATGAAGGTATTAAGAAAAATGGTGTAGTAAAATACTTTGCTCACTTTGCCGGTCCTGTAAAAGTGCTTGCTCCATTGATGTTCCCGATCGAGATCGTTTCTCATCTTTCAAGAATTATTTCACTCTCATTCAGACTTTTCGGTAACATTAAGGGCGATGATCTTTTCTTATGGGTACTTCTTATGTTGGTTCCTTTTATTGCACCACTTCCTGCTTACCTCTTATTGTCATTTTCTGCAATACTACAGACATTTGTATTTATGATCCTTATCTACGTGTATCTTGCCGGTGCCGTAGCTGTTGATGCTGAACACGAATAAGTTTACTACTAAAGTATGAGACTCAGAGAGAAACCACTGGGTTTTATTATTAATTTTCTTTTAGGTGTTGCATGGGCTTTTTTGCTCATCGGTGCCACAACTTCTTTTTTTGCTTTTTATTCTGACAATCTTTTTTCTGCGCTTATCTCTGCCTGTATCGGTGCTTTACCCGGTATGGTGGCGATACTTTTGCTTGAGTATATCATTACCTCCAAAGAAAAATATGAAGAGTTGAAAAAGCAGACAAAATTGCTGGAACAACTTTTAGAACAACATAAATAATGTGCTACGCGTAGGGTAGGATACCTCATAGAAATACCCTTTTTATGGTGGATAAATCCACTCTACGTGGCTTTCTAAGTACCAAAACGCTATAATCTTCTTAATTATTTCACAAGGAAACCTACCATGTTTGAAACCGTTATCGGTCTTGAAGTTCATGTTCAACTTAACACAAAAACCAAACTCTTTTGCTCTTGTCCTACCTCTTTTGCAGAACATCAAAATATTAATACTTGTCCTACCTGTCTGGCATTACCGGGTGCACTTCCTGTAGTAAATAAAGAGGCAGCGATCAAAGCTATGAGACTTGGATATGCGATCAAGGGAAATGTAAACCACTCATCAAATTTTGATAGAAAGAGTTATTTTTATCCGGATAGTCCTTCGGCATATCAGATCACACAGCTTACAAAGGCGATCGTACAAAAAGGTGAAGTGTTTATTGATCTTGCTGATGGAACGCAAAAACGTATTGGTATGACCCAGGCACATCTTGAAGCAGATGCCGGGAAGAATATACATGAAGGTGACCACTCCAAAGTAGATTTGAATCGTGCAGGTACACCACTGCTTGAAATTGTTTCTGACCCGGATATGAGATCTTCGGATGAAGCTGTTGCATATTTAAAAAAACTGCACGCTACTGTACGTTACCTGAATATTTCTGATGCAAATATGCAAGAGGGTTCATTCAGATGTGATGTGAACGTTTCCATAAGACCAAAGGGACAAGAAGCATTTGGTACCAGAGTTGAGATCAAGAACATCAACTCATTCAAATTTGTGGCTGCTGCCATTGCCTATGAGGTACAGAGACAAACTGAAGCGTATGAAGATGGTGTATATGAGCAAGAGGTAAGTCAGGAGACAAGACTCTGGAATGTGGATGAAGGTGTGACAAAGTCAATGAGAGGAAAAGAGGAAGCAGCAGACTACCGTTATTTCCCGGATCCTGACCTTCGTCCTCTGGTCGTTACAGACGAAATGATAGCTGAGGCAAAGCAGATACCTGAGCTTCCTGATGCAAAAGTAAAGCGTTATGTCGAAGAGTTAGGTATTAAAAAAGATGATGCTCTGGTTATTACTTCAGTGAAAGAGATGGCATATTATTTTGAAGAGATGCTTGAACATGGTGCTGTGGCTAAGACAGCGGTCACATGGTTGACTTCTGAACTTCTTGGACGTTTAAACAAGGCAGGTCACTCTATAGAGAGCACTCCTGTAGATGCTAAGGCACTGGGAACTTTGGTTGCCAAAATTTCTGACAGTACCATTTCCGGAAAAGGGGCAAAAGAGCTCCTTGATCATATGATGGAAAATACTGAACGTGATATTGATGCACTTATTGAAAAACTGGGACTTGCCCAGGTGAGTGATGACGGTGCTATCTTGGTGATCATTGATGAGATCCTGACTGCAAATCAGGATAAGGTAGAGCAGTATAAGTCAGGAAAAGACAAACTTTTTGGTTTCTTTGTAGGACAAACAATGAAAGCAAGCAAAGGGTCTGCAAACCCTGCTAAAGTGAATGAGTTGTTGAAGCAGAGACTTAGCTAAGAAATTTTACACGTATTAAAAAAAGGAGGGGAAGAGAATGAAACAGATATTTTTATCTTTTGCTCTAAAACTTCGTAACTCTAAACGTTATAAAGAAGCCAAAGCATACATTTGGGAGCTTTTGAACGGTACCTCCAACCCTTACAAAAAATATCTTGATATTTTCATTATCTTTCTTATTGTGACTTCTGTTTTTATTCTTGTATATGAAGTAACAAACCCTGTCCCTGTCTGGTTGGACTATTATGATTTTTATTTTGTTTCATTTGTATTTTTCCTTGAGTATATATTGCGTTTATGGGTACATAATGATCTTTCCAAGTATATTGTAGAAGAGTATCGTGATGCACAGTTTCTTCATAGAGAATTTGAGCTCTGGCCGGTTTTGAAACAGGGACTAAAAGAGAAACTGAATTATATGATCACACCTTCAGCAATAGTGGATCTACTTGCTATTTTCCCTGCTTACAGACCTTTACGTGTTTTGCGTATTTTTGTCCTTTTCAGAATGCTTAAGCTTTTACGCTATACAAAAAGTATCAATCAGTTTGTTGAAGTCATCAACAATAAACGTTTTGAACTTTTGACACTTCTTTTCCTACTCTTTTTTATTGTGATCACAGCAGGAATTGCTATTTATGTACTTGAAGAACGTATCAATCCTCAGATCACTTCACTTTTTGATGCGGTCTACTGGTCTCTTGTAACCATCACAACAGTAGGATACGGAGATGTTGCTCCTGTAACAGATGCCGGACGGGCAATTTCTATGCTGACGATCATAGCAGGGATCGGTATGATCTCTTTTGCTACTTCTGTGATCGTTTCTGCTTTTTCAGAACGTTTGAATGAAATTAAAGAGAGCCGTATCATTGAACAGGTCAATAAAAGCAAGTCTTTTCTCATTATCTGTGGCTATGGACAAATGGCTAAAATGTTCTTTCGGCAGCGAAGAGACCAGCTGGACAATTATGTCATACTCGATAAAGATATAAAGCGGGTCGAACAGGCAAAAAAAGATGGATATAAGGTTGTTCAGGAAGATGCCAGCCGCTTTGAAATACTGAGTAAATTTAATGTTAAACATGCCAATATCACTATACTGTGTTTAACTGCAAGTGATGTAGAAAATATCTATATTACACTCAATGCAAAAAGTATTTCCCGTAAGATGAAAGTGATCGCCAGAGTCAACGATATTAATATTGTCTCCAAGTTTGAATATGCCGGAGCAGACCATCTTCTCATGCCTAACCAAGTGGTCAATACAATGATCTCTACAGCGATTACCCAGCCTACGATGTATAAAGCGATCCATGCGATCCTTACCGGGAAAAGCATAGCTCGTATTGATGAGATGCATGTACATGAAGAGCATTCACTGGTAGGAAAAAGTGTTGGGGAGTTGGATTTTAAAAAGAATAAATTGCTCTTTATAGGTTTAGAGCGTAAAGGAGAGTTCTTTTTTAACCCCCCTGCTACAGAAATCATACAGAATTATGATATTCTGCTGCTTATGGGACGGAAGATCTCTTTGGAATATTTTCGTGACATACATGAGGGGATACGTTGATGTATAAAAGATCAATTTTACTTTTTGGATATGGAAGCCATGGAAAATTTGTTGCCAAAGGACTCCAGGAAGATGGCTTCTTACTGAAGATCATAGAATCCAATCATGATTATTATCTTCAGGCAAAAGATGATGGGTTCATGGAAGTAGAGCATATGGATGTTACCAATGACCGTCTGCTTGAAGTATTGGATCCTCAAAATTATGAGAAGCTTGTATGTGTAATGGAAGATGAACATTTAAATGTTTTCCTGACACTCTCTTTGCGTTCATTGTTTAAAGAGAGTTATATTCTGTCTATCTCAGACTCTATTCATACTACGAAAAAACTGAAAATGGCAGGTGCGAATAAAGTGATTGATCTCTATGAAGTCTCTGCCAATAAAATACACAATATCCTAAAGCGGCCGGTAGCAACAAAACTACTTGAAGGTTTTGTCTCTAAGAAAGACGGTATAGGGTTTAAAGAGATGATTGTTCCCCAAAACTCTTTTTTAGAGGGAAAAACAACAGATGAAATAGATTTTTCCCCCTATGGCGTATTACTCATTGGAATGATAGATGAGATGCTGGGACACACGTTTGTTTTTATTACGGCAGGGATCAATCATGAACTTAATCATGGTGATACGATCGTATGTATCGGATCTGAAGAGAGCCTCAACGCCTTTGCAGAAGAGATAAAAAAGGAGGAGAGTATCTTATGAAAATTGCTATTATCGGAGCCGGTAAATGGGGTCAGGCATTGTATCATGCCTACAGTCAGGACAATGATGTTGTGATCCATTCACGTACACCAAGAGAGATAGAACATTTTGTCTCTCTGGATGAAGCCTTGAACAGAGAGTATCTGGTCATGGCTATACCTGCACAGTTTGCACGGGAGTGGATGGAAAAGAACTTTGAAGACAGGGGACAGAAGATCTTGGTGGCCGCTAAAGGTATAGAGACGTCAACCGGGGCATTTTTGAATGATATCTATGGAGATTTCTTATCTGCTGAAAGATTGGCATTTATATCCGGCCCATCTTTTGCTGCAGAAGTACAAAAGTCTCTTCCTACAGCACTTATGATAAGTTCTACAAATGCCCAGTTGGCACAAGTGTATGCAGATCATTTACCTGATTATATTAAAGGGTATATAGATGATGATGTGGTCGGTGCTGAAGTTTCAGGTGCCTATAAAAATGTCATTGCCATTGCCGGTGGCGTGTGTGATGGTTTGGGACTTGGAAATAATGCCAGGGCTGCATTGATCTCAAGAGGTCTTGTAGAAATGACACGATTTGGAGAAGCTTTCGGTGCAAAAAGTGAAACATTTTTATCGTTAGGTGGAGCGGGTGATCTTTTTCTTACTGCGAGTTCAACACTTTCCAGAAATTATCGAGTCGGATTAGGACTTGCCGAGGGTAAAAATATGGATGAGATACTTCAAGAACTTGGTGAAGTGGCAGAAGGTGTCCCTACGGCAAAAGCGTTACATAAAATAGCCAAAGACAAAGAGATCTATCTTCCTATTGCCCAAGAGGTGTATGATATGATAGAAAAAGGGAAAGATCCTGTACAAAGTTTTAAAGACCTTTTGAGTTAAAATGCAAGAGATATAATTCACTATAAGATATGTGATATAATAAATCAAATTGTTATTAAGTAGGAGTATTACTAGTATGAAAACTTTACAGATAGAAAACCAGGAGATGGAAGAGTTTATCTCCAATCGTTACGGTAGTGATACACAGAGTCTATGGCAAGACTTTGCTACTTTTGTTAAAGTTTCTTTGACTGATGCTTATCCAAGTATTTCAAAAGAAGAGGCTAAAAAAAGAGTAGCAAGAGCTATTGAAGAGGTAGAACAAGGCAAAGCTGAGATGCTTACCCAAAACGAGTATGAGGCTGATATAAATGAGTTTATGAAGAATCTCTAGTGCTTGTCATAAGAAAAAGAGAGTACCTGAATGAACTCAAAAAAATATTATCTTTTATATCTTTAGATAGTGCAAACAGAGCTAGAGTATTTAAAAAGCAACTGGATCTTAGAGTAGATAACTTGAGTTGCTTCCCTTATAAATATAGGAAGTCACTTCACCATCAAAATGAAAATGTTAGAGACTTGATCTATAAAGGGTATACAATTGTTTACAGAATAAACCAAAAGAGTGAGTCCATTGAAGTAATAGATATCTTTAAGTGGGTAGATAAATAATGATAAAGTTTTTATTGATGAGAATAAAATAGGCTGCTTGGTAGAAGAACTTGAAAAGTTAAGACTAGCAGCAGATAATAATAAAAAATCTGTTAAAGATAATATATATTAAATAAAAAGAAAGTACATTTATGCAATATTTACAGTTTTCATACTATCTGGATAGACTATCAAAATATGCCGGTTATATTGCATCTGTTTTAGTAGTGATACTTTCGCTTCTTGTTTCGTATGATGCCGGTATGCGTTATCTGTTCTCTGCGGGTTCTATTGCATTGCAGGAGATCGAATGGCATCTTTTTGATGTGATCTTTTTGCTTGGACTTAGTTATGCCCTTAAGCATGACAAACATGTGAGAGTGGATATTTTTTTTGAGCGTTATGGTCCAGATACAAAAGCCACAGTTCAAATACTCTCCATGCTTTTGCTGGTCATTCCTTTTTCACTGATCTTTTTAAATGATGCTCTGGATATGACTTTGCAGAGTTACCTGCAGCATGAGATCTCACCCGATCCGGGAGGCTTGAGTGACCGTTGGATCATTAAGGCAATGTTGGTATTTTCTTTTATTCTACTCATCCTGCAGGCATTGAGTGAAACAGTGAAAGCGTATCATCGTTTACACCATAAAAAAATATTGTGGCGTTGGCTGGGTGTGGTGCTGCTTTTTGCGATCATGGTTTATCTTGCCTGGTTCAATAGAGTTGCATTTTGGTTTGAACCGGTGTTCCTCATGTTTACTATGGCCTTGATTTTACTGTTAACAGGATTTCAGGTTGCTTTTGTTTTTGCAGGAGTCGCATTATTTTTTGCCCTTATTACAGATGAAGTAGGGCTTAATGTTTTGGAAATGCTCCCTTACCGAACGTATGGGATCATGGGAAATATTACGCTTATGGCGATCCCGCTTTTTATTTTCATGGGACTTATACTTGAAAAATCCAAAATGGCAGAAAACCTTCTTGTCTCCATGGGAAAACTTTTTGGACAGATAAGAGGTGGTTTGGCGATCTCCGTTGTGCTTGTTGGTGCTATTTTAGCAGCAAGTACAGGGATAGTCGGGGCTTCTGTTGTTATGATGAGTCTCATTGCTTTGCCTTTGATGTTAAAACACAGGTACAGTCCGGCATTGGCATCAGGAAGTATTGCTGCAAGTGGTACCTTGGGACAACTTATTCCACCATCCATTGTGCTTATTATTCTGGGTGACCAGATGCACCTCTCTGTCGGTGATCTGTTTCGTGCGGCAGTAGTACCGGGATTGTTGCTGATCGTGCTCTATATACTTTATATTTTGCTGATTGCATATTTCAATAAAGAAGTGGCACCTGCCATAGTTTCTGATGAACCTTATGGAAAGGTGGTCAAGGAAGCGTTTAAAGCTATCTTACCGCCACTCTTACTCATTGGTGCGGTACTTGGGTCTATCTTTGCCGGAATTGCCTCTCCTACGGAATCTGCAGCTATTGGTGTACTTGGTGCTATGGTCTTGGCTGCATACAACGGCGCTTTTTCATTTGAACTTGTGCGTTATGCAAGTATAGAGACAGTAAAACTGACCGCTATGATATTTATGATACTTATCGGGGCAACAGCTTTTTCACTTGTTTTCAATGAATTGGGTGGCGGAGATATGGCATTGGCATTCTTTACGGGAGATGTTGGAGATAAATGGACATTTATTTTCATTGCCATGCTGGTCATCTTTTTTCTTGGTTTTTTTATAGATTTTATAGAGATCGCATTTGTTGTTGTACCTATACTGGTACCGATCGTTGCATCATTCGGGATCGATCCAGTCTGGTTTGCTATTCTGATAGCAATGAATCTGCAAGCTTCATTCCTTACGCCACCATTTGGATTTGCGCTTTTTTACCTAAAAGGTGCAGCAGGAGATAAAGTGAGTACAGGTGCCATTTACAAAGGTGTGATACCATTCATATTGTTACAAGTACTGGCACTGGGGATCATTGTATTGTTCCCTGAAATGATCTATCTGTTCGGAAAATAAAAATAAAGGTTACACATGACACCCAGAGAATCCATTAAAATACTTTTAGACAGTATGAATGAAGCTATTATTGGTCAGGAACATATTGTGAACCGTTTTGTTATGGGTTTACTTGCAGATGGCAACATACTTGTAGAAGGTTTGCCCGGGCTTGCCAAGACCAGAGCAGTACGTTCCATGGCTGAAGCAATAGAATCAACATTCTCGCGTATTCAATTTACTCCGGACTTGAGTCCTGTGGATGTAATGGGATCGGAACGAGTGTATGAAGAGGATGGGAAGAAAACATACCAGATCCATAAAGGTCCTATATTTGGAAATATTATTTTAGCTGATGAAATTAACAGGGCCCCTGCAAAGGTACAGTCTGCAATGCTTGAAGCGATGGAAGAACATCAGGTGACCATAGCAGGGCAGACATTGAAACTGCCTGAACTGTTTATAGTTCTTGCTACACAAAACCCCATAGAACAAGAGGGGACATACCCTTTGTCTGAAGCACAGAAAGATCGTTTTTTTATGCATGTAAAAATTGATTATGTGACTATGGATTCAGAGTATAAGATGATCCAAATGGTACAAAATGAGAAGCATCATAAAAAAGTTCAAAAAGAGAGAATCCCTCAAGAGATGATATTTGCAGCCCGTGATGAAGTTGGAAAAGTGAAGATAAGTGAAGCACTTGGAAAATATATAGTTGAGCTTGTATTTTCAACACGTTATCCTATGCGATACAGTAAACAGTTGGATGTCATGATAGATGTTGGTGTAAGCCCAAGAGGTTCTTTGGCACTTACACAATGTGCACAGGTACATGCCTGGATGAAGGGTCGAAATGAAGTGATCGTACAGGATGTACATACGGTGATACATGATGTTTTCCGACATCGTATCATTAGGAGTGAACATACACGTTTCTCAGGTATCCAAAATGATGAGATCATTGATATTATTGTTAAAACGGTTCCTCTGCCTGAAGAAACTGTTTAAACTAACTTTGGGATTTAAATAAGTTTGAGTTTCCAGGCTTAACCAAAAAGTTTAGAAAAGAATGAGCCTTTGCCTGCCAGTTTATCTATTATCCCAAAGTAATAACTGTTATCTTTTAGTCCAAGTTCCGGATATTTCAGTTTACCGTCCGGCATGACCGAAATGGTAAAGGGTACGGATTGCACTTTAAAAGCCTCTGCCAGTTTAGGATTGCGTGAGACATCACATTTAACTACATCTACACCATTTTCTTCTCCATAAGCAGTTAATCCATTATTTATGACTTCCATAAGTATTTGACAAGGTCCGCAAGTCGGAGAGTAGAAGTCTATAAAGACGGGTTTGTCGTTCTGTTTGATGACTTTTTCATAATTTTTATCTGTAAGTTCCATGTCTGTATTCTACCAAAAATTTGTTACAATCCTTTTATGAATAATACTTTACAATTTGAACTTAAACAAGACACAGTCGATAACCTTCAGGCTTTTTCCCAAATACTGAAGAAAGATCCAAACAGAATGCTTGAAGAGGCATTGGAACAGTACTTCCAAAGTGAACAGCAAAAACTCATAGAGAAGAATCAAGATGATGAAAATGCAATGACAAACCTTGATTATGATGAATTTTGGGATGGTATGGATCTGGATTAATGAATAAATGGAATTTTAGATCTATAGTCAAAGAGTTATTGATAGGGGCAGTCAGTATATTTATATTAAGTAATATTATAAGTTATATCCGAAAACCTGAATTGAGCAGTATACAGTTACCACAGGTAGAAGTGACACTTCTGGACTCTAGACCGTACACGCTTAAAACAGGAAAACCTCTGGTCATACATTTCTGGGCTACATGGTGCGGGGTTTGCAAACTGGAAGCGCAAAATATAGAGACTTTGTCAAAACAGTATGAAGTATTGACCATTGCTGTAAACTCCGGTGATAATGGTAAAATAAAAGCGTATTTAGAAGAGAGAGGTTTAAGCTTCAGAGTTTTAAATGATTTGGATAGTACCTGGGCAAAACAGTTTAATGTGGAAGTTTTTCCGACAACATTTATTTATGACGGAAAAGGTGAATTGAGATTTACAGAAGTAGGGTATACAACTACAGCAGGTCTCCTGGCACGATTGAAGTTGTTGGAATAATGATTCATACATAATTCATTTTGATTTGCTATCATAGAGATATTTAGAGGGTTCTATTAGAGGTTCCCTGATAGATTATTTCATAAAAAAGTAATGCAAGACAAGGAAAATAGACAATGACAGCAACTCTTTTACTACTTGAAGATGACTTGCAGCTAAGCGATACAGTAAAGCAGTTTTTGGAGTTTAAAGGATATGAGGTTTACTGTGCCTATGATGGGTTAGAGGCAGAGGATATCATATATGAGAAGCATATAGACTTGATGCTTCTGGATGTTAAAGTTCCCCATATGAATGGTTTTGAATTTTTAAAAAAAGTGCGTAGTGAAGGCAAAGATATACCGGCGATCTTTATTACATCACTCAACAGTGTTGAAAATGTAGAAGAGGGATTCAGTTCGGGGTGTGATGATTATGTCCGTAAACCCTTTGCCTTAAAAGAATTGCTTGTTCGTGTAGAATCACTGCTTAAACGCAGTTTTGGTACACATGATGAAAAAGTAGATCTGGGTGAAGGTATTGTGTTCGATACAAAAGAGATGCTGCTTATGCAAGATGATAGTAAAGTACCTTTAAAAACAAAAGAGTTAAAGCTTCTTGCTCTCTTCCTCCAGCATGCCAATGAGCTCTTAAATTATGAAAAGATCAATGAAGCACTGTGGGAGTATGATGAAGAGCCGAGTTCCGGTTCTCTCCGTACTTATATAAAAACACTTCGTTCCGCATTGGGTAAAGACAAAATAGAAACGTTGAAAAATATAGGATACCGTTTTGTTACATAGTGAAAAAAGAAGTCTGTTCCGTTTTCTGATCATTTATTTGGGATCAACCTTCATTCTTTTTTCTGTTGCTTCGTGGCTGTTCTATATTTCAAGTAAACACCATTTACTGGATCAGCAAAGAGAATCTCTTAAATATGAAGCAGAACATATCAAATCACAGTTGAGAATCCTGCATCAATCCAATGCACAAAAACTTGTTTACCCCCAACATAAATATATAAAGTCGGCGATCTATGATCTGGACAAGGTATATATATTTGGTACATTTCAAGAAGATCAATCTCTAGATATTAATAAATATGATAATAATCTCTATTATATTACAAAGATAGAACCCTACTATCTGGGAGCAGCATATCTATTGGTGAGTAGGGCAATTGTCTCTGCACCTATTGAAAAATTACAAAAAAGTATTTTTCTTTTTATGTTGGGCGCAGGACTCTTCTTTACCATACTTGGATATTTTTTGGGAAAACTGTTTGTCGCTCCTATGCGTGATGCAATGGAACAGTTGAACCATTTTATTCAAGATACAACACATGAACTTAATACCCCTATTAGTACTATATTAACTAATATAGAAATGATTGAGACCTTTAGTGAACATGAGGAGAAGAGTAGAGAATTGAAACGTATAGAAATCGCATCCAAGACATTAAGCCGGATCTATGATGATCTTACCTATATTAATCTCAACCATAAATATCATCGAAATATAGTTAGTCTTAACATGGGTATATTGGTAGAAGAGCGTATGGTTTATTTCTCTGCTATGGCCGAAGCGAAAAGTTTACAGGTTAGTGTGGATACTGATCCGAATGTTATACTGCAGATAGACAGGAATGATGCTATACGACTGGTTGACAATCTTATTTCCAATGCAATTAAATATAATAGATCAAAAGGAATATTACATGTTGTATTGACAGAAAAACAGTTTTCTGTCAAAGATACAGGTATTGGAATAAGATCGAAAGATCTACAAACGATACTACAGCGTTTTAAACGGGCAAACAAGAGTGAAGGAGGCTTTGGTATAGGTCTTGATATTGTTAATCAGGTTGTCAACTCTTACGGCTTTGTTTTAGAGGTTCGTTCAAAAGAGAGTAAAGGAACAGAGGTGAGAGTAAAATGGGAAAAATAGTGCTTGTTTTAAGTTTTCTAAATCTGTTTCTGTTTGCAGATGAATTGGCTATAACAGAGCGATCTTTTACAAATACCTGTATCTCCTGTCATAAGCAACAGCAGATACCAAGCTCTTTGATCTATAAACGTTATTTGTTGAAGTATAGTACAAATGTACGTATGGAAGAAGCAATGTTCAATTATTTGAAAGATCCTAAAAAAGAGTATTCCATCATGCCGGAACCTTTTTTTCTGAAGTTTCCAATGAAAGAGAAGGTTGAAGTGGATGATCAGACTTTACGGAAGAGTATTAGAACGTATTTAGATACTTATAATATGAAGAAAAAGCTTATTTTAGAGTAAAATAATTTTAAAGGACTATAATGTTGATTATGAAATATTTTCCTTTATTAAAAAAATCTTTTACACAGACTCAGCTTATTCTTATCGTTTCAGTATTTTTTGTTATCTTTGACAATTATACTTTTTTTCATGAACTTTTTCGAACCTATCCTTTTGAGGGTAAAAATATTTTTTATATATTCAGTACCCCCATACTGTTGTTTATAGTGCATGTCCTTTTCTTTTCTCTTCTTTCTTCACGTTGGACACTAAAGCCACTTATGATATTAGTATTGATCGTTTCCTCTTCTGTTGCTTACTTTATGGATAGTTATCATATTATTGTTGACAGGGGTATGATCCATAATGTTATGGAAACTGATCTGCATGAAGCGATGGGGCTTTTTAACAGTCGACAGTTACTTTATATCTTTTTTCTTGGATTGCTTCCTTCATGGTTTATCTATAAGGTAAATATTGCACATCTCTCTTTTATTGGAGAATTAAAATCAAGGTTAAAGTTAGTAGGAGGAATAATTCTTCTGCTTGTAATGATGGCTTGGGCTACCGGGAATTTTTATGCTTCCTTGTTTAAAGAGCATCGTATTTTACGTGACTATACCAACCCTTATGCCTGGATAAAGGGAAGTATCAGCTATACAAAACATGCTTTGCAGCGTAGTGGACCTTTACTTGTAAAACCTATTGGTTTGGATGCTAAGGTACTCAAAAATGGAAAAGGGAAACCAAAACTTGTGATCTTTGTTGTTGGAGAGGCAACAAGAGCTGATCACTTAGCTCTTAATGGATATTACAGAGAGACTACGCCTAAACTTTCAAATAATGAAAATGTGGTTACTTTTCCGGAATTTTATTCCTGTGGTACATATACAGTGTATTCTGTTCCGTGTATGTTCTCCCGTTATGATCGGTCTTCTTTTAGTCGTGGAAAGGAACGTGAAACAGAGAATGTGATGGATCTGCTTGCACATACAAAGGATATATCACTTTTATGGCGTGACAACAACTCTGATCCTAAAGGTGTTATGGATCGTCTTGGTTATGAAGATTACCGAAGTGCAGACAAAAATCCTGAATGCAAGGATGATGAATGTCTTGATGAAGGTATGCTGCATGGTTTAGATAGTTTTGTAGAGAACAATATAAGCAAGAGTAAATTGATAGTACTGCATGCAATGGGTAATCATGGACCTGAATATTACAAACGTTATCCAAAACAATTTGAAAAATATACTCCGGTATGTCATTCCAACCTTCTTGAAGAGTGTACACAAGAAGAAATTAAAAATGCCTATGACAACATTCTTTTGCATTCAGATATGTTTTTGGATCAAGCTATTACATTTTTGAAACAGTATGAAGACCGTTATGAAGTGGCACTACTCTATATTAGTGATCATGGTGAATCTTTGGGTGAGAATGGCTTGTATCTTCATGGATTACCTTATGTGGTTGCACCTGATGCACAAAAACATATTGCTGCATTATTTTGGTTAGGTAAGAATTTTAAAGATATAAATATATCGATATTGAAGGACAGAGCAGGAGACAAATATTCACATGATAATATTTTTAGTACACTATTAGGTATTTTTGATGTAAATACTTCTTTATATAATTCAAAAGATGATATCTTGAAATTTTAATAGAGAGGAAAAAGTTAAAATGAACGTTGCATATATCACGGATGATATTTATCTGGAACATGATACAGGCATGGGACATCCTGAATCAAAACAAAGGCTTATTGCTATTAACAAAGCTGTAGAACCGTTACAAGATGAATTAGTGAAGAAGTCACCTGTATGGGTATCTGAAGAGATACTGCAAACAGTACACTCTGCAGAACATGTTCAAAAGATCATTGATGCAAGTGAGTATGCCGATGCTATTGATCCTGATACTGTTTGCAGTACTGATTCCTATACTGCAGCGGTAAAAGCTGTCGGAGCAGGGGTCACTGCTTTGGATGGCATAAAAAATGGAGAATTTGAAAGAGCATTTTGTGCGGTCAGACCTCCCGGACATCATGCAACACCTACGCAGGCAATGGGCTTTTGTCTCTTTAACAATATTGCTATTGCCGCAAAATATGCACAGAATATCGGGTATCAAAAAGTGATGATCATCGATTTTGATGTGCATCACGGAAATGGTACACATGATACATTTTATAATGATGATACAGTATTCTATTTTTCATCTCATCAGGCTTTTGCATACCCCGGGACAGGGATGGAAAAGGATAAAGGGGCAGGTAGGGGTGAAGGCTATACTGCAAATTTTTTATTGATGCCCGATAGTGGAGATCTGGAAATATTGGATATTTATGAAAATGATCTTCCTGTATATGTAGATCGTTTCGATCCAGATATTATTTTAGTTTCTGCCGGGTATGATTTGCATGAAAGTGACCCTTTGGCACAATTGAATGTGACGACTGAAGGCATTGGAAAGATCGTTCGTCTTATCCTTGATACTAAAAAAGATATTCCCTTTGTCTTTTTTCTGGAGGGTGGATATGATATAGAGGCATTGGGTAGAAATGTAAAGGTCACACTTGAAAAGATGATAAGTCAATAAATGAGGTACTTTGTAAAGTTGTGGATTTTTAAAGTAAGCGTTTTATATACTTTAAATAAAGTGAGTCTAGTGTAGACTTCTGAAAAATTAAAGGATGTAACTATGAGTAAAGTGACACTATGGCATAACCCAAGATGTTCAAAATCCCGAGCTGCGGCAGTACTTTTGGAGGAGAAGGGTGTAGAGGCAGAAGTAGTCAAGTATCTTGATACGCCACCTACAAAAGAAGAACTTAAAAAGATGTTGAAGATGTTGGGGATCTCGGCAAGAGAGATGATGCGTATCAAAGAAGATATTTATAAAGAGTTAGATCTGAAAAATGAGAATGATGAAGAGAAGTTGATAGAAGCAATGGTAGAAAATCCAAAGTTGATCGAGAGACCTATTGTCATTAAAGACGGAAGAGCAGCGATCGGTCGCCCTATAGAAAATATAATTGAGTTACTGAACGCGTAGGGTGGGATTTCCCACCACCTCTATTCCAACTCCCCATTCCAAATGCTCTATGGCATGATGCTCCTTCCTGACTATAAAAAGGCAGGTATATCGTGGCTAAAAAATGCAGCTGAATAAGATAATAAAATAGCTATAGATATATT
>Ga0256827_10001055_pt1 | contig 17411 bp, 20 predicted proteins | sample CV84metaG_FD_185977 | JGI IMG/M metagenome (GOLD analysis project Ga0256827, IMG submission 185977) | Hydrothermal vent microbial communities from East Pacific Rise, Pacific Ocean - CV84 | ecosystem: Environmental > Aquatic > Marine > Hydrothermal vents | place: Pacific Ocean: East Pacific Rise... | reverse complement strand
CAAAGGGTAATGTTATTGCTCCTGATAAGGTTATTAAAAAGTATGGTTCTGAAATTCTTAGACTATGGGTAGCCCTAAGTGACTATCAATCAGACCTAAAAATCTCTGATGGAATCCTGCAACAGACAGCCGAGCAGTACAGAAAACTAAGAAACACTTTTAGATTCTTGATGGCAAATGTGGATGGTCTTGAAAAAGTAGTAGAGCCAAGCGAATATGGCGAACTTGACCGATGGATTTTAACCCGAGCTAAAGAGGTGTTTGATTCGGTTAACGCTTCATTTGCAGAGTATGACTTCTTAAGAGGTTTTGCAACGTTAAATAACTTTGTAACCAACGAGTTAAGTGGTATCTATATGGATATTACCAAAGATAGACTCTATTGTGACGCTCAAAACTCAGCAACCAGAATGTCAACACAATCAGCAATGGTGGTTATCTCAAAAGCTATGATGGCTTTAGTTGCTCCTGTGCTTACTTACACAATTGATGAGGTTTTAGATTACGCTCCTGCAATTGTAAAAGGCGACATGAAAAATGTATTTGATTTGGTCTACGAAGAGCTTCCTGTAGTTGAAGCATCATTTAATGATACACTTTTAGTAGAAGCAAGAGGTAAATTCTCGGAGTCAATTGATAAGCTTAAAAAAGAGAAACTGGTTAAATCAACCCTAGAGTTAGAGATTATCGGAGATGCGTCACTCTTTGATATTAACAACAGACAAGATTTAGAAGATTGGTTTGTTGTATCTGCTATTAAAGAGGCTTCAGAACAAGAGCAACTTGGAAGTTTTGAAGTAGATGGAAAAACATTTACCGTTCACAGAGCCGAAAAAGCAAAATGTCCAAGATGTTGGAAGTTTACCTCTAACAGCGAAGAGGAAGCGTGTGCAAGATGTGCCGAGGTAGTTGGTACAATAGAGGCTGTATAATGTATGATTTAAGTCAACCAATTCCAACTGAGGTTATTGTTGGCTCTATAGTTTTTATATTGGTAGTTGTGGGGGTTGCTCTTTTAGTTGTGGAGTATTATAAAAAGAGGGGAGTAGGGAGTAAATGAGTGCTATTATAGATAATTATATGGTATTTGGTTCAGTTTTTTTTGTTATCTCTGCACTCTTTTTTGCTCTATATAAATTTTTTATAAAAAAAGAGAAAAAAGTACATATAGAAGAGCCAAAAAAAGAGAGTTTAAAAAAGGAAAAGTTACCAAAAAAGAGTATTAAACTCTCCTCTAAAACTCTTTCTGATCATGATGAAAAAATATTTGAATCATTTTCAGCCCTTTTACCTGCTTTTGATGATAGTGTTCGTTTTCTCAAAAAACATGATGTCTCAACAGCTTTTCATGGTAGTAAACTAGATAGCTTATATAAGTTGTTAGACCATTGTAAAAGCTCTTCTGAGAGCTTCTCTGATAGAGTATTGGAAGATCAGCGAAAAGAGTTAAAAGATTTGACTCAAACATATTTGATGACTTTTTCAAAAAGTTTAGAGTTGTTAGATGGAGGTAACTGTAGAGTGATAAGAAATATAGATATTTTGAAGATGAGGCTGGATAAGATATTAAAAAAATATGAAATTTTCGTTAGGGCATTTCAATAACCATACCAAAAACAACTTTTGGCTATAATCACGCAATTTTTAATATATATGTTAGGATAATATAGTGATTACATTAAAAGAAGCATTGACAAAGAGCAAAGAGGAGTTAAATCTACTCAAAATAGAGATGGAAGAGAAAGCCAAAGAGGGTGGGTTGAATGCCTATATAGACTTCTCTTCAACTGGTGAGGGGGTGCCGATTTTGATTAAAGATAATATTCAAGTCAAAGATTGGTCTATCACTAGTGGCTCAAATATTCTTCAAGGTTATGTTGCCCCTTATAATGCAACAGTTATCGAAAATCTAAATGCCAAGGGCTTCTCTGCCTTTGGACGAGCAAATATGGATGAGTTTGCTATGGGTTCGACTACAGAGAGTTCTTTTTATGGTGTGACCAAAAATCCTTATGGTACAGATAGAGTACCAGGTGGAAGCTCAGGGGGAAGTGCTGCTGCTGTAGCTGGTGGTATTGCTATTGCTGCTCTCGGCTCTGATACAGGTGGATCTATTCGTCAACCAGCAGCTTATTGTGGTTGTGTGGGGATGAAGCCTACTTATGGGCGAGTGAGTCGTTTTGGTTTGGCTTCATACGCCTCTAGTCTTGATCAGATTGGTCCTATTACTCAAAATGTAGAAGATGCAGCTATCTTGTATGATGTCTTGGTCTCTCATGATGAAAAGGACTCTACTAGCTCAGATCTTCCTATCGATAGTGTTGTTGATAATCTAAATGGAGATAGAAAACTCACTATAGCAGTAGTAGATAACTATGTTTTGGAGGCTAGTGAAGAGATTCAACAAGCTTATGCCAAGAGTGTAGAGGCTTTAGAAAAAGCAGGACATACAATTATCTATAAAAATATGGCAAATACAAAGTATGATATTGCTACATATTATATAGTAGCTACAGCAGAGGCTACTACTAATCTTGCACGGTATGATGGTATCCGTTATGGTAATCGACAAGAGGGTGGAAATTTAGCTGAGACTTTTACCAACACACGAGATCTTTTTGGTGATGAGGTCAAGAGACGAATTCTCTTAGGCAACTTTGTTTTATCTGCGGGGTATTATGATGCATATTATGTCAAAGCTCAAAAGGTTAGACACCTTATCCGTGATGAGTTCAATGCTATTTTTGAGGAGGCTGATTTGATTTTGTCTCCTGTAGCACCTACAGTTGCACCTAAAATTGGGAGTTTTCATGATCCGTTGGAGATGTACAAGAGTGATATGTATACTATCGCGATCAATCTGGCAGGTCTTCCTGCACTATCACTACCTGTAGCTAAAGATAGTGAAGGGATGCCTATTGGGCTTCAGTTGATTGGAAAAGCGTTTGATGAACAAGCTGTATTTGATGGGGCATTGAGTCTTGAACAAGTTATTAATTATAGTAAATAAGTAGAGGAAGTTTTATGAATATTAAAAAGAGAGCATTAACATTTGGGGATGTGCTACTTGTGCCACAACACTCGACAGTACTTCCTAAAGAGGTAGATATATCAAGTAGACTTACAAAGAGGGTTACTCTAAATACCCCTTTGGTATCTGCTGCTATGGATACTGTTACAGAGTATAAAGCAGCCATTGCGATGGCTCATCTTGGTGGTATTGGGATTATCCATAAAAATATGGATATAGAGACCCAAGCAAAACAGATTACCAAAGTCAAAAAATCTGAGAGTGGTATTATTATTGATCCTATCTATATCGCTCCTGATAGGACAGTTGGAGATGCTGATAAGCTGATGGGAGAGTATAAAATCTCTGGTGTACCAGTGGTAGATGAGAATATGAAGCTATTGGGAATTATTACCAATCGAGATATGCGATTTATTACAGATATGTCAGAAAAGATAGAAGATGTGATGACCAAAGCGCCATTGATTACTGTAAAATCAGGTATTACTCTCGAAGAGGCAGCAAAAGTACTTCAACAGCATAAAATAGAGAAGCTTCCTATTGTAGATGAATATGATATTTTACAAGGGCTTATAACGATTAAAGATATTGAGAAAAAAGAGAGATTTCCTAATGCAAATAAAGACGAGCATGGACGGCTTAGAGTAGGAGCAGCTATTGGTGTTGGTCAACTTGATCGTGCTACGGCTTTGGTTGAAGCAGGTGTAGATGTATTGGTGCTTGATTCTGCTCACGGTCACTCACAAGGTATCATCGACACACTCAAAGAGATTAAAGCAAACCTAGATGTTGATGTGATTGCTGGAAATATAGCTTCGGGAGCTGCTGCCAAGGATCTGATTGATGCTGGAGCAGATGCTGTCAAAGTAGGTATTGGACCTGGATCCATCTGTACTACTAGAATTGTAACAGGTGTGGGTGTTCCTCAGATCTCAGCGATTGATGAGGTGGCACTAGTGGCTAATCCATTAGGTGTTCCTGTTATTGCGGATGGTGGGATTAAATACTCAGGTGATGTTGCCAAGGCATTAGCTGTTGGTGCAAGTTCTGTCATGTTGGGATCGGCTCTAGCAGGGACTTATGAAGCTCCAGGAGAGATGATTCTTTTTAATGGTAGACAGTTTAAAGAGTATCGTGGTATGGGAAGTATTGGTGCAATGACCAAAGGAAGTACTGATAGATATTTCCAAGAGGGGACAGCAGCAGATAAGCTAGTGCCTGAGGGTATTGAGGGTCGTGTTCCGTATAGAGGTAAGATCGATTCTGTTATTCATCAGATGATTGGTGGGCTTAGAAGCTCTATGGGATATTGTGGTTCTGAGACTATTCCAGTATTTTGGAAGAGGGCTGAGTTCGTTGAGATTACTTCTGCTGGACTAGGTGAGAGTCATGTTCATGATGTTACGATTACAAAAGAGTCTCCAAATTATCACTCTTGATAAAAAGATGATAGAAGTCAAAAAAAATTGACTTCTATCTAGTGTTTAAATAGTGATTACTTCACCATAAAGAGACTCATCTATCTCATTATTTTGATAGTTCTCTTGATCTGAGTTATCAGTTGCTGGTTGATTCTCTTCTACGGTATATATCTCTTCTTGGGCTTGAGCTGTAAAGGTTTTTTCTATTCTAAGATAGAATTCACCCTCTCCCTTATCTTCAAGATATATCTCGCTACCTATCGGAGTAGCATCGAGAATTTTTTGAATGTCATCACTATGAGAACCATAGGTTCTCATATCGTTAGTCTTTGAGTCAATATTTTGACTTTTGACTTGAGGAGTTTCTACATTTTTTACACTTTGGATTGTCTCTTGTTTTGCACAACCAGTAAAAATATAAGTAATAATTGCTATAAGCAACACGGCTTTGTTTTGAATATGTTTCATAATCTGTACTCCTTTATATAGATTTCTTATCTCTATTATTACATTAAAAATCAAATAAACCTAGAAAGTTTATATTTTTTTAATGTATATTAAAGAAAATGTTACTTTATTAATTAGTTTCAAAACTTCAAGAAATAATAAAGAATATTAATCTTTTTCACATAATTAATTTAAAATAGAAAAGAATAAAAATTTAGTTAAAATACGTTAACTATATAAAAAAGGGAATAGGATGCATTATTTACGGTCATTAAATGTACAGGTTTTTCTAGGAATTATCTTAGGAATAGTGTTTGGTATACTGCTACCAAATATTGCTTTAGAGCAAAAATTAATTGGGGATATGTTTGTCGCACTGCTTAAGATGTTGGTTGTACCTTTGGTATTTGCCTCTATATATACAGCATTGACAGGATTAGGAAGTGTAGAAAAGCTAAAGAGTATTGGTCTAAAGACAATAGGTTTATATCTATTGACTACAGCACTATCTGTTTTTTTAGCTATTATTGTTATGAATATCTTTCCTATTGGAGAGCCTATAAGCTCAGCAGGGTTAGAGTATGCAAAAGCGAGTGAGATAAAGCCATTTTCATTTCATGATATGATTATGAGTTTTATACCCTCTAATGTATTTAACTCTTTGGCTAGTGGGTATATGATGCAAGTGATTGTATTTGCAGTCTTTTTGGCATTGGCATCATTCAAAATGGAACAGAAGTATCAAGATGTACTTTTTGATCTCTTTACTGCCATCAATGAGGCGATGTTTCATATCGCAAAATGGGTGATCAATTTGACTCCTATTGGTGTATTTTCTCTGATCTCTTATATTATTGCAAAGCAAGGGATTGATGTGATCTTGGGTCTATGGGAGTATGTATTAGTTGTTTTGGGAGTTATTATTATTCATGGGATTGTTACACTACCTATGGTACTGGCGTTCTTTGCCAAGATTAACCCTTATAAGTATATGAATGCAGTCAAGGAGTCATCTATTATGGCATTCTCTACTGCATCTAGTGCGGCTACACTTCCTGTTAGCCTGAGAGTAGTTCAGGAAAAAGGTGGCGTTAGCAAAGATAGTGCAGGGTTTGTTCTGCCTCTTGGAGCAACTGTATCTATGGATGGAACAGCCTCTTATCTTACTATAGCTGTACTCTATATCGCAAATCTAGCTGGTGTTGATATGACTATTGGGGATCAATTGGTCTTGGGTGTGACGGTGGTTGCTCTGAGTGTTGGTGTGGCTGCACTGCCTAGTGCATCACTGGTGATGATGGTTGTTATACTGAATCAAGTAGGTCTTCCTGTTGAGTATCTAGCTATCATTGTTGCTGTGGATAGGATACTTGATATGGCTAGAACTTCACTTAATGTTACTTCAGATTTAGTGGTTACTAAGATAGTAGATGTTTTGAGTAAAAAGTAGAGATATATTCTCTACTGTGTTATTAGATTATTGTAAAAATTCACATATTTGGTATCACCTTCACTTCTAGCTTTTATAGCCGAGCGAGGATGTTCTACAAGCTGACCTGTTATCATATATGGAATACTATAACCCCAATCTAACTCTTTCTCCAAAGGAACAATAAACTCTTCTATAAATTTAAGTACAGGAAGCTGTTTGTATTTTGGATTTTTTAAAAAGCCAACTAGAAGTTCCATAGGACAGTTTCCAGCCCCTCTTCCTAGTCCAGATATAGTACAGTCCAAAAAGCTTGTGCCATATATCATCGACTCTATAGTATTTGCATAAGCTAACTGTATATTATTATGAGCATGAATTCCTACCTTTTTATCACCTTTTTTTGCCACTTCGAGATACTTTTCAGTTAGTTTTCTAATCTGTTCAGGATAAAATGAGCCAAATGTATCAGCAATATAGATAACATCCACACTTGTTTTTCCTAGAATATCTAGTACTTCATCTAGTTCATCATTGAAAGATTTTGCAATTGCCATTACATTTACAGTAGTCTCATACCCTTTGGCATGAGCCTCCTCTATAAGCTCTATCGCTTCAGGTATCTGATGAATATAAGTAGCTATTCTAACCATATCTACAACAGACTCCTCTTTGGGTAGAAGCTCCTCTTTTACTGTTCTGCCTATATCAGACATTACAGCTATCTTCATATCGGTATCATTGTTACCAATGATTCTTCTGATGTCCTCCTCTTTTGAGAAATTCCAAGCACCAAACTCCTTGTCACTCATCAGTGTAGGAGAGTTGTTTTTACCTATCTCCATATAGTCAATACCAGCAGCAACACATGTGTCATATACCCCTTTTACAAACTCATCAGTAAAATGGTAGTTGTTTACTAACCCCCCATCTCTAATAGTGCAGTCAAAAACCTTTATATCTTCTCTTGCAAGTAGCATAGTTCCATGTTTTTCTAACATGAGTTCTCCTTTGTAAAATTAAATTTTAATTATTGATTATCTCACCTAGCATAAATGCAAGTTCTAAAGCCTGGTTTGCATTGAGTCTTGGATCACATTGTGTATGGTATCTACTACCTAAATCATTTTCTGAAATTGGGCATGATTGGCTACCTGTACACTCTGTTACATTGTTTCCTGTCATCTCAAGGTGAATACCAGCAGGAATAGTTCCCATCTCTTGATGAATATCAAAAAACTCTTTGACCTCTTGTAATATATTATCAAACTGTCTTGTTTTAAATCCATTATCTGTCTTCTCTACATTTCCATGCATTGGGTCACATGACCATACAACATTTCTCTTCTCATCTCTAACGCGTTTAAGAAGTTTTGGAAAGTACTCTCTAATGTGATCAGCACCCATACGAACAATAAGATTTAGTCTACCCTCTTCATTGTTTGGGTTAAGAGCATCTATAAGATCGATGAGCTCATCTTCACCCATACTTGGTCCAACTTTACAACCAATTGGGTTTTCAATCCCTCTAAAGTATTCGATATGAGCCTCTGTTAACTCTCTAGTACGATCGCCAATCCATAACATATGAGCCGAGCAGTCATACCATTTCCCCGTCTCATCTTTTCTTGTAAGAGCCTCTTCATAGTTTAAAAGTAGAGCCTCATGCGAAGTAAAGAGTGTAGTCTGATGTAGTTGAGGGATAATATCACTGGTTAGTCCACAAGCTGCCATGAATTTCATGGAACGATCAATCTTGTAGCTTAGCTCATTATATCTCTGTCCCAACTCATTATCTTTGATAAAATCTAAGTTCCATTGGTGAACTTTGTTGAGATCAGCTAATCCGCCTCTTGCAAAAGCTCTCACTAGATTTAGTGTTGCTGCTCCTTGGTTATATGCTTTTATCATATTGTTAGGATTTGGAATTCTTGCCTCTTCTGAAAACTCAATACCATTGATAATATCTCCTCTGTAAGAGGGGAGCTTTTTACCATCAATCTCTTCCATATCTGATGATCTTGGTTTGGCAAATTGTCCTGCGATTCGTCCTACCTTAACAACAGGCTTTCCTGTTGAGTACATTAAAACCATGTTCATTTGAAGCATTAGTTTAAATAAATTTTTAATATTTAATGAATTGAAATCAGCAAAACTTTCTGCACAGTCACCACCTTGAAGTAAAAAAGCTTCACCTCTTCCTGCTTGGGCTAGTTTTTCTTTGAGAGTTCTGGCTTCTCCTGCAAAGATAAGAGGGGGGTATGAACTTAGCTCGGATTCTACTTTTTTGAGTAAATCTTGATCTTGGTAGGTTGGTTGTTGCTTGATTGGAAATGCTCTCCAACTACTTGGTGTCCAGTTCATTGTGTGTCCTTCTGAAAATAAATTCCGAAATTATACCTTAGAACAGATTGATTTTTTATTGTTTGTTCGTAAAGTAGTAAATAATGTTTATTGAAGTCTAGTTTTGTGTTAAATAATAACTATTTAATTAAAAAAAGCTTATTTATTTTAATTAAATAAGCTTACAAAAGAGCTTGTTATAATATAATTATTAAAATTATGTATTATGTATATAAAATAATATACATAACATTTTTTATTTAAAAAAAATACAAAATACACTATATAATATAAAAAAGTGCTAAAAAATAAATTTTTAGGCATAAATATTTGCAATTATAGAGGTTTATCCTATATAATAGTTTGTATAGATACTATTTTAAAGGAGATATTATGGGAGATTTAAGAATAGAGGCTAAAAATATATTAAAAGTAAAAAAGTATGAAAAAGAACATAATCAAATGAATGATCCTTCTAATCAAGATAGTGAGATAGAAAAACAAAAAAATAAATCTAAAGAAATTTTTATAGAAAAAATTCAAAAAGAAATTGATAACTTTCAAACAAACCTTTTGGGTGCGGCTAACAATGGAGAGACGCTTAAGATTGAGGTGGTTAGATTTGATAGTGATGATTTGATCTCTTGGTGGGATGAACGAGATGAGGATATTGATAGTCAACATATCTATAGAGAGTATGCTCCTATTAAGAGTGGGATAATTACTTTTGTTGATGATATTAACTTTGATATTCTAAGGGATGATATTATTGTAGATAGTACACTCCAAGCACTCTATGATACTATATGTAATAATGATATATATCCAGAGTGGAAGGTTAGCAAAGCAGGAGAGAGAGTGGAGTCTTTATATCTTGAAGTTAATCCATTGATCTCTTATGCAGAGAGAGAAGCCTCTCAAAAAAGAGATATGAAAGCACAACAGAGAGCATTGGTGATCTCTGAACAACGAAATAATATAGCAATAGACAATTTAAAAAATGAACAAAATATAGATAGACTAAAAAGAAGATCTATAATATTTGTATCTGTATTATATTTTTCTGTTTTGATATTGACTATGTTGACTCGTGCAGTGGGAGTTGTATCTGCGAGTGGATATAATGATGGGTTTAGTTTTGTTGAGATTGGATGGCCATATTTTTTAGTTTCTGACTTTACTCAAGTTTTTACACTTTTTCTCTTCTCTTTACCTGTAGGATTACTACTCTCTCTCTATTTTGCTTATAAAAGCAAGTAGCTTAGTAGTAGAGTAGTAAAGAGTAAAAAACTCTCTACTCTTTACTACAGTCACTCTCTAGTTTTGTCAGAGTAGCAAAACCACAACCCTCATCTTCTTGGGCGGCTTCAAAAATATCACTGTTGGCTTTAATATCTGTATTCTCTACACTAGAGGTATCCTCTGTTGTAACAGTCACCCCCTCATCCATCATATCTACGATATTTTCTGTGGGTTTCATTTTAAAGGAGTCTATAATATCTCTATCCCCTTTGATTATTTTAATGCTATCTCCCTCTTTTGTAATCAGAATAGGAATAGCACTAAAGTTTAAAAAAGTAGCGAAATTTCTAGCTTCGATTCCTTCAATATCAATTTTTGTAAACGCTATATCTTCTTTTTTCAGATATGCCTTGACTTTTTTACAGTGGCTACAATGCTCTGACTGAATTAGATATTTCCCATCAGATAGAACAAAAGCTTTTGATTGAGGAATAGCCAAAAAACTAAGTGCCATAACTACACTGATAACAACAGGCAGTGCTACTGCAAAATATTTTCGTGAACCAGTCAATAGTATAACAACCAAAAAGCTGTAGACTCCCATACAGAATTTACACATCTCTGGTGAAGCAAAATATTGATACCCCAACATTATGGTTTCAAAAAGTAAAGCTGATACTACTACTATATAAAATAGTTTTTCTGAGATTATCTCTTTGAAACTCAACCATCCCACGATTAGTATAGAGAGTGCAGCCACCATGCCTATATAGTTAAGGTATATACTATCAAAAAGCAGAAGACTATCTGCCAGTTGACACCCTGTTGATTCACAAAGACTTGAATGATTTAATTTTAGAAAAGTCTCTACTGCAATATAGACAAAGAACAAGATAGGTAGAAAGATAAATGATGCTTTTTTCAAAACAACTCCTTAATTTAGTTAAGTAAAAATAAGATTTAATTGTGAGTAATATCATATCATTGTCAGAATAAAAATGAAATGAAAATAGGGCAATGTTTTACAAAATGGATATTTTATACTCAATACTATATGTATAAAACACTCTTTCTAATACCCTTTAAAATAAAATTAAAACTCTTTTGGGTATAATCTCGAACTTTTTAAAGATACCAATAATATTATTGGATTTAATAATAATGAATGAAGGGTTTGCAATGTACGCAATCATTAAAGCAAGTGGTCAACAATTCAAAGTTCAAGAGGGTGATATTGTCTGTTTTGATAAGATGAGTTTAGAACCAAAATCTGCTGTAGAGTTTAAAGAAGTTTTAGCACTAGATAATGGCGAACTAACTGTAGGAACTCCTTTTGTAGAGGGTGCAGTAGTTAAAGGTGAGGTGATTAACGAAGGTAGAGACAAAAAAGTTATCATCTATAAAAAAAGAAGAAGAAAAGATTCTAAACTAAAAAGAGGTTTCAGAAGAGACTTCACAAGAGTTAGAATTACAAGTATAGGAGCATAATATGGCACACAAGAAAGGTCAAGGTTCTACACAGAATAACCGTGATTCAGCTGGTCGAAGATTAGGTGTAAAGAAGTATGGTGGGGAAGCTGTAATCCCTGGTAACATTATTATCAGACAGAGAGGAACTAAAGTTCATCCAGGTACTGGTGTAGGTATGGGTAAAGATCATACAATTTTTGCACTTGTTGAAGGTGTTGTAAAATTTGAAAATAGAAGCAAAAGTCAAAAGAAAGTTTCTGTAGTTCCTGCATAATCCATTGTAGAGATAGACCGATGTGTCTATCCTCTCTATTTTTTATTCCCCTCTTTATCTTTTTAGATATAATTTCAACAATATTTTATAATAATTATTGCTATATAAAAACATAAAAATTTGTATATAGTAGTGTTTATTAAAGGAAACCGATGTTTGTAGATAGTGTAGATTTAATGGTTAGTTCAGGTAAAGGTGGGTCAGGTTGTGTCTCATTTTGGACAGAGAAGTTTGTTATCAAGGGTGGCCCAGATGGTGGAGATGGAGGAAAAGGTGGAAGTGTCTATTTTACAGTAGATAACAACACTGATACTCTCTCATCCCTAAGAGGTCGTAATCATATCAAAGCAGAAAATGGTCGTCCAGGAGAGGGGCGTAAGAAGTATGGTAGAAAAGGTAAAAGTGTAGAGATTATTGTCCCTCCTGGTACTCAGATTATCGATATAGAGACAGATGAGATTCTTTTTGACTTAGTTGAAGAGGGTCAAAATGTACTCTTTTTAGAGGGTGGAAAAGGTGGACTCGGAAACCTGCACTTTAAAAGCTCTACCAATCAGAGACCTACCTATGCTCAACCTGGTCTTCCAGGGATCACCAAAGAGGTTCGTCTAGAGATGAAATTGATCGCTGATGTTGGTCTAGTTGGTTACCCTAGTGTTGGAAAATCAACTCTGATCTCTGCTATATCCAATGCTAAGCCAAAAGTAGCTGCATATGAGTTTACAACACTTGTTCCAAACCTAGGTGTGGTCAATGTCGGTGAGTTTGACTCATTTATGATGGCTGATATTCCAGGTATTATCGAAGGGGCTAGTGATGGTCGTGGTCTTGGGTTAGAGTTTCTAAAGCATATTGAGAGAACAAAAACTCTTTTGCTATTGGTAGATATGGCTAACTATAGAGAGATGCAGTATCAGTATGAGACTCTATTGGTAGAGCTACAGAGATACTCTAGCGAATTGGCAACACGAAGATTTGCAGTAGCTATTACCAAGTGTGATACTCTTCCTGTAGAGGAGGTAAACGCCTTGACTGAGAAGTTTTTGAAAGATATAGGACTCAAAGCCAATAAAACACTTAATCGATTTAAAGCCAAAAAAGAGTATGTCTCTTATGGTTTTGAAGAGGATTTTGGAGTAGATCTCCCTGAAAATGAGCCTCTATTCGTTCTTCCTATATCCTCTGTCTCTCACCTAAATACGGAGTCATTGCGTTATAGTCTCAAAAACTTTGTCAAAAGTGTAGAAGAGCAAGAGAAAGTAGACTAATGAGTTATCGTCGTATTGTTATCAAGGTTGGTTCTCATGTTTTAACCGAAAGAGGAGCAGTTGCCAAAGAGCGAATGAGAGATCTAGTTGATTTTATCGCTCAACTGATGGAAAAAGATCAAGAGGTGATCTTAGTCAGTTCAGGAGCAGTCTCTGCTGGTTATACCGTAATACCACTAGATAGATGGAGTATTGGTAACAAACAGGTCTTGGCTGCTATTGGTCAGCCTCTTTTGCTAAAGATGTATCAAGAGAAGTTTGCACATTATGACATTATATGCTCACAGGTTCTACTTAGCTCTGCTGATTTGGACTCAAAAAAAAGAACCCATCTCGCACAGATAGCGATAGATAGACTTCTCTCCAATAAAGTTGTTCCAATTATCAACGAGAATGATGTGATCGCTACAGATGAGCTTGTATTTGGAGACAATGATCAGCTATCAGCCTATGTGGCAGAGAACTTCAATGCAGAGATCTTAGTTATCCTATCTGATATAGATGCACTATATGACAAAGACCCTAGAGCATTTGACGATGCCAAAGTTAGAAAAAAAGTTTCTCAAATCTCTCAGGAGGAGATGAATGCTCCTACTACTGCCAATAATGAGTTTGCTACAGGTGGTATAGTGACAAAGCTAAAAGCTGCTAACTTTCTTCTAAATAATAATAGAGAGATGTTTATTGCTACAGGTTTTGGATTGGATGATATAAAGAGCTTTCTACTTGATGGCATTCAAAAAGGCGGAACACTCTTCTCCAAACTTTAAAATGCTATACTTCTTCTAAAAAAAGGAAAAAGATGAAACTAAAAACACTCTTTTTTTTAGTAGCTCTTTTGGGTTCTCTTCACGCTCAAACTATCAAAGTAGCAGTAGCTGCCAATGTATCCTATGCTATAGATGATCTCAAAAAGGAGTTCAACAAACTCTATCCAGATATTAAAGTCCAAGTGATCCTCGGAAGCACAGGAAAACTCACAGCTCAGATCAAACACAATGCTCCATATCAGATACTCATGGGTGCAAATATGAAGTATCCTGAGGCTCTATATGCTGAAGATTTTGCAGTCACTAGACCAATAGTCTATGTACAGGGTTCATTGGCATATCTAAGTGCCAAAAAGCGAGATTTTGGCTCTATCATGGATCTACTTCAGAGTGACAGTATCAAAAAGATAGCTGTAGCCAATCCCAAGACTGCTCCATATGGTATAGCCACAGCCGAGGCACTTAAAAATGCAAAGATATATGATAAGATCAAAAGCAAGTTTGTATATGGAGAGTCTATCTCTCAAACTGTCACCTATGCCACAAAAGCAACTGATATTGGATTTATCGCCAAATCTTCACTATTTAGTCCAAGAATGACACAGTTTAAAAAGGGTGAAAACTGGGCTGATGTAGATCCCAAACTCTATACTCCCATCGATCAAGGTATTGTTATCTTGAAAAATGGAGAGGGGAGTGCTGAGGTCTCTGCTTTTTATGCATTTATATTGAGTAAAAAAGCCAAAATAATATTTGAGAAGTTTGGGTATATCATCCCATGAATATAATCCAAGCTACCATTACGGCTATCGCCTCTGTTGAGAGTTTACATATTGTCAAATTTGATTTTGAGGGTACAGTTCTCAGTATGATGAGTCTTGAGTTGGCTGATGAGATTGTGGTTGGTAGAGTTGTCAATCTTACAGTCAATCCCACCTATATCGCATTGGCAAAAGAGTGCATGGGGATTATGAGCTATAGCAATCAGATAGATGCCAAGATAGTCTCTATTGATAGAGGAGAACTTTTGAGTTCTGTCAAACTTTTGGCAGGAGAGAGAGAGTTGGAGTCTATTATCACCACTGAGTCGCTATTGCGTATGGGTTTAGAGTTGGAGGATAGGGTTATAATGCTTATAAAAGCTAGTGAACTCTCTATAGTCTCTTTAGTTCCTCCGCTCTCTATTGGTGACCTATCATGATAGAGACTCTAATCTCTTTGGACTTTGCCCCATTTTTACTCTCTTTTAAATTGGCAGGATTGACTACTTTAATCCTATTTGTGCTAAGTCTCCCTCTAGCATGGTATCTCTCTCAGACCCAATCAAGAACCAAGCCTCTTTTGGAGTCTATCACAGCACTACCTATTGTCTTGCCTCCTTCTGTTTTGGGGTTTTATATTCTTATTGTATTCTCTGATATAGGTCTATCTTTTACCTTTACAGGGTTGGTGATCGCTAGTTGTATCTACTCTCTGCCTTTTATGGTTCAGCCTCTACAGAGTGGTTTTGAGAGTCTCGATAAAAATATGCTAGAAGCCTCTTATATCGCAGGTAAAAGCAGACTCACAACACTCCTAAGAGTAGCACTGCCCAATATCAAACCCTCTCTAATCACAGCTCTTATCATCACTTTTGCTCACACTGTAGGGGAGTTTGGGGTAGTATTGATGATAGGTGGGAGTATCCCCGATGAGACCAAAGTGGCCTCTATTGCGATCTATGAGATGGTAGAGGTGATGGATTATGGTACAGCTCATATCTACTCAGGAATTATGCTCTTGATCAGCTTTATGGTTCTTTTGGGTGTATATATTTTTAACCACAAACAGAGTAGAAGGATAGGGGGAGTTCACTGATGATCAGGATAGATATAAACAAAAAGCTACACGGTGCAGATGGAGAGATGGAGTTAGACCTATCTTTGGAGATAGCAGAGGGAGATTTTGTTGCTCTAGCAGGTCAGAGTGGAAGTGGAAAAACTACACTATTAAGGATCTTGGCAGGTTTGGAGAGTGCTAGAGGTAGGATAACTATAGGTGATGAGATGTGGTTAGATGGCAAGAGATCACTAGCTTCTCAAAAACGAAAGATCGGATTTGTATTTCAAGACTATGCACTCTTTCCAAATATGACCATAGAGCAAAATCTCCTATTTGTCCAAAAAGATAGAGATCTAGCCAACCATCTACTAGAGATGACAGAGCTAGATGCTCTAAGGGATAGACGACCAAACACACTAAGTGGAGGTCAGCAACAGCGAGTAAGCCTATGTAGAGCGTTGATGAACCGTCCAAAACTCCTACTTATGGATGAGCCTCTCTCTGCTCTTGACCCAAAGATGCGAACAAAGCTACAAAATGAGATATTGACCCTACACAGAGAGTTTGGGACAACCACTATCATGGTGAGCCATGATCCTTCTGAGATATATCGTTTAGCCTCTCGTGTGATAGTATTAGAGTTGGGTAGAGTGATCAATGATGGGTCTCCAAAAGATATTTTACTCAAACAATTTGGCTCTCAAAAGTTCTCTTTTGATGGGGAACTTTTGGAGATTATCAAGGTAGATGTGATCTATATAGCGATTGTTGCGATCGGTCAACAGCTAGTAGAGGTAGTCGTCTCCAAAGAGGAAGCCAACACTCTTAGAGTAGGGGAGCGTGTAGGGGTGAGTACTAAGGCGTTTGCTCCTACAATTTTTCACTAGTTTATTATCGTTTTTTTGATATGATTGTACACAAGATAAATAGGGAGAAATAGATGTTCAATATCTTTTCAAAAACAAGAAGAAGCGATGAGATTATAAAAAGATATGTTAAAGGGATTGTAAATCAAGAGGAGTTTTTGGATAATGAACATGGTATGGTCAAATCAGATCTTATCTCTATTCTCAACAAAGCAGTCAAAGACTTTTTGAGAAATGCTAGTATCGATGAGGCAGATGAGGATAGGATGATCCGAGAGTTCAAGATCTTTGCAAGTTTTCATGATCTGACCTATGAGAAGAGTCAAAAGATTTTTGCCGAGATTTTGGAACTTGCTCTGAGCAACAAAACGATCATTTCAGAGTACAATCAAGAGAGTGTAGGATCTACTAGTTAAATCTCATAAACCAACCGATGAGGTTTTTGAATAAGGTAGTAGTATATTAGATAGAAAATCACCCCCACATAGAGCAGTCCTAGCCCTAGGATAATCCATCCTAGACTGAGGATTCTTCGCTCTCCTACTAGATGATGATCACTCTCTTCTACAATTGTGTAACTATTTCTCTCAAGAAGCTCTGTGATGAGTCCTAGTTTCTCCTCTTGGGATAACTTTTTATTGTTGATAGTTTTCTGATAAAACTCCTCAAAGAGGGCATTATATTTTTTTTTGGACTTCTGCTCAAACAGTATAGTGTAGATACCAATAGGAATCGCAAACCAGATTAATACAGCTAATGACATTTATACTCCATACTCTTTTTTTATGATTTAGTATTATATCTTTATATATAAAAAAAGAGTAGAATATACAAAAAAAGGAGACCCTATATGCACCTAGCAATTCTAATCTTTTTGACCATCTTTATTGAGATCGCTTCCTCCTCTGAGATAAAAGCCCCAAAAGCATTAAATTTGGAGAATACTGTCTTTAAAATCTTCCCAAACTACGACTCAGGTATCAAAGAAGCTCCATTCCTATACGATACTTTTTATCCTATTGGATATAG
>Ga0256827_10001054_pt1 | contig 17423 bp, 16 predicted proteins | sample CV84metaG_FD_185977 | JGI IMG/M metagenome (GOLD analysis project Ga0256827, IMG submission 185977) | Hydrothermal vent microbial communities from East Pacific Rise, Pacific Ocean - CV84 | ecosystem: Environmental > Aquatic > Marine > Hydrothermal vents | place: Pacific Ocean: East Pacific Rise... | reverse complement strand
TTTTGAGCTTTTCTTCTTTTGAAGTACATAAAAGCAAAGTTTAATGCCATAACTGTCCAAATACCTTCTTTGGCATGAACGAGCATTTTAGTTTCAAATTGTATACCCATAGACATAATAACAGCCGAAAGGAGTAGGATAATGATAAAAGGCATTACAATATTAAAAAATCTACCCATAATTAAAAGGGTTTTTTCAAGTTTTAGTCGAGTATCTTCGATAAGTTGTAAATGAGGATGGACAGCCAAACGGATGGCAATCATTCCTCCTACCCAAATAATGGCAGATAATACGTGTAAAAACACGATAGTATGGGCGTAGTTTGTGAAAAAATTGTTCATAGAAATAGTCCTTTGTTCTATTGTTTAGAGAAATATAACAATATAATCTTAAACTCATCTTTTGTGTTCTAAATGTGAAAAATATGGATATAATTCGCTCTTATAATAAAAATAATTAATCTAAGGAAAAACTATGGGATTTTTTGATAAATTTTCATCCAATACAGAATTAACACCAGCAATAGCACTGGCAACAAGCATGATTTACATGATGGCTTCAGACGGAGAGATTGATGATGAAGAGATGAACTACCTAGCTGTAAAGCTTTACGCGATTGGCGATGCAGAAGAGTTAATGAGTCTTTCACAAAAATACTCTAAAAAACAAGGTTTAGAAGCGTTTCAAAAAGAGGCAAACGAGAAACTAACAGAAGACCAAAAATTTACAATTTTGGCAAACTTGATTGATATTTTACTTGCAGATGGCGAGGCAGATGAAGAGGAACAAAATCTGTTCTTCTCTTTTGTAGAAGCATTTGGAATTAGTGAAGACGATATTCAACCGTATATTGATATTATCTCTGTTAAAAATGATTTAGCAAGTTTTGTAGAGTAATCCATTCGGGTGTAAACACGCCGATTCCGAATATGCAAATTGCAAATACGGAATCGAATTAATTTATAAATTTTCTTGCAAATAAGCTAACGCTTTCTCTTTCGCTTCGCCTATTTTAGAAGCATCTTTTCCCCCAGCTTGTGCAAAGTCTGGTCGTCCACCACCTCCACCACCAAGAATAGGAGCGATTGCTTTAATCCAGTTTCCTGCTTTTACATTGGTCTCTTTACTTCCACACGCAATCAGTACTTTATCGCCTTTTTTCTGAAAGAGCATAATTGCAACGTTTGGATATTTATTTTTAGCTTCATCAATAAGCTCTTTAATATCTCCCGCTTCAACTTCTTCTACAATAGCAGTAACACCATTGACTTCAGAGGCTGTTAACTCTTTTTTAGTAGAGTTTAGAGCTGTTTTTAACTCTGATTTTAATGTTTTAACATCCTCTTTGAGTTTGTTAATTCCTGCCATTGGATTTTGGTTTTTAAGTTCTACTTTTACTTCATTAAGTGATGCTCTGAGGGCATGAACTTCGCTAAGAGCTGATTTACTACAAACAGCTTCGATTCGTCGAACTCCTGCACTTACACCAGACTCTTTAGTAATCATAAAGAGACCAATTTCAGAAGCATTTTTTACATGTGTCCCACCACAAAGCTCAATCGAGGCATCACCAAAGCTTACCACTCGAACTTCGTCGCCGTATTTTTCGCCAAAGAGTGCCATAGCTCCTGAGTTTTTAGCTTCGTCAATGCTCATTACTTTGGTCATACCTGTAATGTTTCGGCTAATTTTATCGTTTACCCATGCTTCAACATGCTCCAGCTCTTCATTTGTCATCGCTTGTGGATGAGAGAAGTCAAAACGTAAACGTTTGTCATCGTTCAAAGAACCTGCTTGTGCAATGTGGTCGCCTAAAATTTCTCTAAGTCCTGCATGGAGTAGGTGGGTTGCAGAGTGATGGCGTTCGACTTCTATTCTTGAATCATCAACAATCGCTTCTACTTGCTCACAAACCTTTATACTTCCTTCTATCAATGAGAGGTTCATTTCTAGGAATTTTTTGGTGTCGGTAACTTTTATTGTCGGGGAGGGGACACCCCGACCTACGAGTATTCCTGTGTCGCCGACTTGTCCACCTGATTCTGCATAAAATGGGGTACTACTTAAAAATACCCAACCTTTTCCATTAATCTCTTCTACACGTTTAAAGTTTTCGTCAAGCAGTGCCAAAACAGTAGCTAAACTAGAAGTTTTGTTGTACCCTACAAACTCATTGAGTCCAAAGCTCTCTTTTAACTCTTTGAAGTCTCCTGTCGCTGCTGCGTCGCCTGTCCCTTTCCATCCTGCTTTTGATTGTACTTTTTGAGCTTCTAGTTTTTTATTAAACGCATCAATATCCAGTTTAATATTTTTCTCTCGTAGCATATCTTCAGTCAGGTCAAGAGGGAAACCATAGGTATCATTCAATTTAAAGGCTACCTCTCCATTAAACATATCGGTTGTATTTTTTAGCTCTTGATTAAAGAGTTTAATTCCATCTTCAATGGTCTTAAAGAAACGCTCCTCTTCAAGTTTCATAGAGGCTTTAATACTCTCTGCTCTCTCCACAAGGTAGTGGTACTGTTTTCCCATGCTCTCAACCAAGGTATTGACCATTTTATACATAAACGGTTCACGAAGTCCAAGCAGATAACCGTGACGAATGGCACGTCTCATAATACGTCTTAGAACGTATCCACGTCCATCTTTATCGAAGTTGATTCCTTGGGCGAGTAGGAAGGAACATGAACGTAAATGGTCAGCAATAACACGGTATGAAGCCGAGTTTGATGCATTATAATCATAAGGTGTTCCTACCAGTTCAGCAATTTTATTGATGTATGGCATAAATAGAGTAGAGTGGTAGTTGTTTAAAACACCCTCTTTAATGGCAACTACCCGTTCAAATCCCATACCAGTGTCGATACTTGGTTTTGGAAGTGGGTAAAGTGTTCCCTTTTCATCTCTGTCATACTGCATAAAGACCAAGTTCCAAATCTCTAAGAAACGGTCTCCTTCTCCACCCATGTAATCTTCTTCGCCATTGAAGTGTTCAGCTCCTTGGTCATAGAAAATTTCAGAACAAGGTCCACAAGCACCTGTATCGCCCATTGCCCAGAAGTTCTCTTTGTCATCAAACTTTACAATTCTCTCTTTTGCAATGTGTTTTTGCCACAGTTCATACGCCTCATCATCATCTTCATGTACCGTTACCCATAATTTCTCTGTTGGTAAGTTTAGGTACTTTTCTGAAGTAATAAATTCCCAAGCGAACGCCATCACTTCTTCTTTGAAGTAATCTCCAAAAGAGAAGTTTCCCAACATTTCAAAAAGTGTATGGTGTCGTGCTGTGTACCCAACATTATCAAGGTCGTTATGTTTTCCACCTGCACGAATACAGGTTTGAGAAGAAGTAGCACGAGGAGGATTAGGAATCGGAGCATCGCCTGTAAAGATGCTTTTAAACGGAACCATCCCTGCATTAACAAACATTAGTGTACCATCATCGTCAATTGGCACTAAAGGACTACTGGCATTAAGTGTATGCCCTTTGCTTTGAAAAAAATCTAGAAAACTTTGTCTAATATCCATTGTAAAACCCTGTGTTGTAAATTGTGGTTATTTTATCTAAAATGTGGTTATTTTGAGCTTTTGGAAAAAGATAATTAAGATTTATTATCTTTTTGATAAGCTTTCATCTCTTTTGTAATCTCTTTATACAGCTCTTTAACCCAAGGGTGTTTACTTTTACCTATTTTTACTTCTCTGTATCTAAAATCAATAGGGGCTAAAATAATTTTTGTATTTTGAATGCCTACTTTTTCGACCAAATGGTACAGCTCTTCTATGTTATCATCTCCAATCGGAATACAACCCACCGTAACATCATTACCATGAATCATAATGGCAGAACCCAAATTGCTTCGTTTCTCTTTTTTTGCCATTTTTTTATCAAAAGCATTCGGATAATTAATATTTATTGACAGATGAAACTTACTGTTTGGATTAAGATAACCTACCTTGTAGATTCCTTCGGGTATTTGTCGATCACCCTCTCTAAACTTGGGACCTAAACGACCTGAGAATGCAGTAAAAGGGTAGGTGGTTATATAGACTTGTTTTCCATGATGCTCTCCCCAAACTTCTAAAAGTTGTTCATGTTTTAGACCTATAAGGGTTAATTTTTTAGGGTAAACAATAAAATTTGCATCGGCTAGATGATATTTGAGTTTTTGTTCTGAAGTAAGTTTTGTTGGTATTGGACACTCTATGCATTCGGGGCAGTTTTTTTCGATTATTACAGGTGCTTTCTCTTTGCACTCTTTTACAGGTGTTGGTAGAGGTAGTGGTTGTACGTCTTTATAGATATAGCACTTTTCATAATAGGGATACCATATCTTTTTTCCAAAAAAGTAAAAAGCTGTTAAGATAAGAGAGAGTAGGGTAATAAAAAGAATAAAATGGAGGATAAGATTTTTCATGGTGTTATTTTAACATATAAAACCATAGAATTTATATTTCGGGTGTAAACACGCCGATTCCGAGAATGCAGATTGCATATAGGGAATCGGAGGTTTTAACCCCGAAAGAAGTTAAAAAAATCTTCTTAACAAGAGTAAGTAGAAATATACTCAAATGCAGTTGGTCTTCCCTCAACAGGAATAACATGTCTATCAAACATGTAATCAACATACTCTTGAACGTATTCTGGACTCATAATTGGTGCTAAGAATTCGTAATCTGACTCAAGACCTTCTAATGCATCTCTAAATGTATTTGGAAGTTCAGGAATTTTTCTTTCAGCAATCTCTTCACGAGTAAGCTCAAATAAATCTTCGTTAAATGGACCTACTAAACTGTCATAACCACCTTGTTTGATTCCATCAAGACCAGCAATCATAAGAACTGCAAAACAGAGGTAAGGACACGCTACAGAATCTGGGAAACGAGTCTCAATTCTTGTTGCCATCTCACCCGCACCATAAGGAATTCTACACGCAGCAGAACGGTTTTGGCTAGAGTAAGTAAGAATTCTTGGAGCTTCAAAACCTGGTAACAATCTCTTAAATGAGTTTGTACTTGGGTTTGTAAATGATGCAACAGCCTCTTTATGCTCAAAAATACCACTTAGGTAATCAAGTGCAGTTTTAGAAAGGTTTGCGTATTCTCCCTCTTTATAGAACAAGTTTTTACCATCTTTCCATAGTGATTGGTGAACGTGCATACCGTTTCCGTTATCATTGTAGATTGGTTTTGGCATAAATGTAGCTGTTTTACCATTAAGGTGTGCAACCATTTTTACAACATATTTGTACTTTTGAACGTTATCAGCAGCGGTAATAATGTCAGAGAAAACAATACCGATTTCGTGTTGACCTTGTGCCACTTCGTGGTGTCCAAGCATTACTTCAAGACCTACATCTTCAAGAACTTGCATCATCTCTGCTCTAAGGTCTACTGCTGGGTCAATTGGTTGAACTGGGAAGTACCCACCTTTAACTCTTGGTCTATGACCCATGTTTCCAATTTCGCCATAGTCATTATTATCAGCCCAATGACCTTCATCTGTTTCTACTCTGAAGGATTGGTGGTTATCGTTATCAACAATTTTTACATCATCAAAAATAAAGAATTCATTCTCTGGACCAAAGTATGCTTCATCAGCAATACCTGCATCATCAAGAGCTTGAAGTGCTTTTTTAGCAATCGATCTTGGACATTTAGCATACAATTCATTTTTATAAATATCGTATACATCACAAATAACACAAACGGTGCTGTCTGCTGTAAATGGGTCCAAGAAAGAACTTCCTACATCAGGCTTAAGAAGCATATCTGATTCATTAATTGGTTGCCAGTTTTCGATTGAAGAACCATCGAATGGAAGACCACCTTTTAGTTGACCTTCTGTTACAGCACTCATTCTATATGAAATATGATGCCATGCACCTTTAATGTCTGTAAATCTAAAGTCTACAAATTCGACTTCATTGTCTGTACAGAATTTAAAGAATCCATTTACATCGTTATCTTCTACAAATTTACCCATATTGGTATCTCCTAAAAATTTAAGTTGCAACGATTGTATCAAAAAATTTTATAAAAGTGTTACCTTTCTTGTCTAAAAAGTAATCAATTGGGGTTGGCGTTGTTCAAAAGTAACAGCTTGGGTATAACCAATTTTTTTAGCCAGTTTAATGATTTCTTCATATTTAAAGCCAATTTGTCCAATTGCATGAGCATCCGAGGAAAAAGTAATAGGAATATTAAGGTCATATGCCATTTCTAATAAAAGGGGAGAGGGATAAATTTCTTTTATAGGTTTCCGTAAACCTGCTGAATTGAGTTCAATAACCATGTTGGATTTTTTGATGGCTTTGAGTGCATTTTGAGCAATAATACGAATGTCTTTTGTTGGCATAAAATTAAAAATTTTTATTAAGTCAAAATGCCCTACAATATTAAAATATCCTGTTTTTGCCATTGCTTCTATGTTATCAAAATACTCTTGCCAAATTTGATTGATGTCTCTATTCTTATACTCATCTATGTAGTCAGGATGATCAAACCCCCACTCTCCTAGGAAATGAACAGAGCCAATAGTGTAATCAACTTTTGCATTGAGAACACGTTTATCCATATGTCCTTTGAGGTAATCGACTTCGTACCCTAAGATAATTTTAATATCTTCTTTATATTTTTCTTTTAAGCTTAAAACATCATTTTCATAAGCATTCATCTGATTAAAGTCGAGACGATAGTAGGAGTCAAAGTCCATTGGAGCATGTTCAGAAAAGCCATAAATATCTATTCCTAGCTTTATTGCTCGTTTTATATAAGCATCCATTGAACCCTTAGCATGATTGCATCGTGTGGTGTGGTTGTGTAAATCTATTCTCATGGATAGAATTTTAACATAAAAGATGAATTTTATTCACAGTTGAAGACTTTTCTTATGTTATAATTATTTTATTAAACAAACAAAGGAGATAGTATGATAGATTTTAGTCCGTTGACCATTTTAATTATTTTAGGAGGAATTGCCATTGGATGGATACTCTCTTATTTGAAATCTCTTCTCACGCTTAGAAAGTATAAAAAAGAGTTATCCGAGTACAAAGCACACCTTGAACGACAGATGAAGATTACTGATTCGGGTTCTAAAAAGATGATGGAGGAGATGGATTTACTCAAAAAAGATAATGAAAATTTGAGAATTTCAGTAAAAACTTTGGGTCAAAAACCTGGTCGTGCTGAACTTAGACAGTTCAATATTTATGATAATGCTTTACGTAAAATGATGCTTCAAGCACCAGGTTTTTCATCAGCTTGGGAGAGTTCACTACAGGAATCTGAACGTGAATATGAAGAAAATGAAGCTGGATTTAAAAACATTATTGGAAAAGTATTTGGAACAGGAGGTTTGAACTCTTCAGAGCATGCTACACAAACGCATCAGATAGAACATAAGAACTAAGAGAAAAATCTCTTAGTCTCTTATAGGTACTGCTCATCAATTTGAAATTTATCAAATTTTCTAAGTTTATTGTACACAATAAAATTTCTCAATTTTTTTGTGTATTTCTCTCTTAATTCACAATAGTTAATTAGGTATTGAACTAAGATAAGTGGATTGTCTGTAATATTTCTCTTCTTTCTAAAGCTTTTGTATGCTCCTCGTCCAATAAGAACAAAATAATCATCAATAGAATCACTTAATGTTGCATACTTTCTTAAGTAAATTGCTTTACCCTTTCTGCTTTTTAGTGCTTTAATTCTTGGTTCATTTTTATTTACAGACCACATTCCAAAGATATTATTTGCTTTTTTAAAGAATCTTGATTCTCCCCATCCTGATTCAATAGCTGCTTGAGCTAAGATAATACTTACAGGGTGTGTTTTTAAACGATTAATTAATTTATTAATATCATCTGTTCGGTACTTTTTGTACAAACCTGCTAAAAAAACTCTATCATCTTCAGTTAATTCAGCTTCGGGTGTAGAACGTAAAGAGAGAACACGTTCTCTTTTTACTTTTAATTTTTCTTTAGAAATTAAAATTGCAGGAAGAATCATGTGAAAGAATTTTTGCTTCTTCTCTGAAACTTGTAATTTATTTAGCGAAATAGTATTAGTATAATTAATAGGTTTAATATTTTTATTGGTAAAAATTTCAATATCACTTGGACTTTTGATTTTTTTATTCACAACGGTGACTTTATTTCTAGAATGCTTTACTTGTTTCTCTTGTACAGGTGTTGTATATGCTACAGTCTCAACATCATACTTTTCAATACTTGCCTCTACCGATTTTAAATATGCATCATCAAACGCAAAAACAGTTGAAGTAAGAACTAGAAATGCTATAAAATGTTTTCTCATGTGTTATATATCCTTTTGGAAAAATTTCGGAATTATATCTTGAAAATTTTATATAAAACTTAAAATGGTATTTTTTTTAAAAAATATTTTTTTGAAACACTTATATTGTGGTTTGTAGAAGAGATTTTAATTTTTTCGGAAATTTTTTAGAAAAAATCAAATTTTTTTTTTAGAGTTTTATTATTGTGAAGATTTTAAACTATTTTTAGATGATTAATGGGTTGAAAAAACATTAAAAAAAGACTTACATTATATATATAGAGATTTTTTACACAATTAATTCAATTGAATTTTGAGATAAAATTAAGAAATCCTAGCATTCTTTCATAATAAAACATTTCTTGTGAATTTAGAAGTTTTTTTATGGAAAGAGTGTTTATATAGCAGACTATTTGAGAAGAAAAAGCCTAAAGCAGAGGAAGAGATAACTACCTTTATTTTTTTTTGCTATACTTATGAGCATAAAATTAAACAATTAGGAGAGTGTCATGGCACTATTTGATGATGTAAAAGAAGTTGTTGTTGAACAACTAAACGTAAATCCAGATGAAGTAAAAGAAGAATCTAAGTTTGTAGAAGATCTAGGAGCAGATAGTCTTGATGTGGTTGAGCTTGTAATGGCACTTGAAGAGAAATTTGATATTGAAATTCCAGATGAAGATGCTGAAAAAATTGCAAATGTTTCAGATGCAATTAAATTTATTGAGAATATTCAAGCATAATTAATCCGAGGAGCAGACCTTTGTGTCTCTCCTTGATATATACATTACATAATATTTTAATTATATATGAAATCATGATTTAGAATGATTTGATATATATCTTAAAAAGAGCATAGGAGATAGAATTGAAAAGAGTAGTAGTTACTGGCTTAGGAATGATTAACAGTGTTGGACAGGATAAAGAGAGTTCATTCTCTGCCATTTTAAATGGAGAATGTGGTATTAAAAAGATTGAACTGTTTGATGCTGAGAAATTTTCTGTAAAAATTGCAGGAGAGATTGTTGGTTTTGATGCAAGTACAGTAATGGATGCTAAAGAGGTTAAAAAAGCAGACAGATTTATTCATCTTGGAATCAAAGCTACGGCAGAGGCGATGAGCGATGCCAACTTTGGAGATGATATAGATATGGAGCGTTTTGGTATCTCTTCTGCATCTGGAATTGGTGGATTACCCAATATTGAGAAGAACTCTGTAATTTGTGAAAAAAGAGGACCAAGAAGAATATCTCCTTTCTTTATTCCTTCTTCTTTAGTTAATATGTTGGGTGGATTTATTTCGATTGCACATAAAATTAAAGGACCAAATCTATCGTGTGTAACTGCTTGTGCAGCAGGAACACATGCCATTGCAGAGGCAACAAAAACAATCATGCTTGATGGTGCTGATAGAATGTTGGTTGTTGGAGCAGAATCAGCAATCTGTGGTGCTGGTATTGGTGGATTTGCTGCTATGAAAGCATTAAGTACCAATAATGATAATCCCAAAGAATCATCACGACCATTTGATGCTGATAGAAATGGTTTTGTTATGGGTGAAGGTGCAGCTGCTCTTGTTTTAGAAGATTATGATTTAGCTGTAGCTCGTGGAGCAAAAATTTATGGTGAAGTGGTAGGATTTGGAGAGAGTGGAGATGCGAATCACATTACAACACCTGTTGTTGATGGTCCTCTTCGTGCTATGAAAGCGGCGATGCGAATGGCAGGAAACCCAAAGGTTGATTATATTAATGCACATGGTACATCGACTCCTGCAAATGATAAGAATGAGACAGCTGCAGTCAAAGAACTCTTTGGTGGGGCTGACAAATCTCCTCCTATGAGTTCAATCAAGGGTCAAATTGGTCACTGTTTAGGGGCTGCAGGTGCAATTGAAGCCGTTGTTTGTTTGATGGCAATGCGTGATGGTAAACTTCCTCCAACAATTAATTATACAACTCCTGATGAGAACTGTGATCTAGATTATGTCGCTGATGGTGTTCGTGATGCAGAACTTAATGTGGTTATGAGTAACTCTTTTGGGTTTGGTGGAACAAATGGAGTTGTAATCTTCAAGAAGATATAAGGATTTTGTGTGGCAACTTATTTAGAGTTTGAAAAAAAGATAGAACAAATACAACAAGACATAGATTCAGCTCGTGCAAAAAACGATGAATATGCCTTAGAGAGTTTTGAAAAAGATTTGGATAAAGAGGTTTCAAAAACAATGAAAGCTCTTAGTGATTATCAAAAATTACAATTGGCACGTCATCCAGATAGACCTTATGCTTTGGACTATATTCGTTTTATGATGGACAATCCTTATGAAATTCATGGAGATCGAGCATTTCGTGATGATCCTGCAATTTTATGTTATATGGGCTATATTGGTGGACAAAAGACCATGCTTATTGGGGAACAAAAAGGGCGTGGTACAAAACACAAGCTCAAAAGAAACTTTGGTATGCCAAATCCTGAAGGCTATAGAAAAGCATTACGTGCTGTGAAGCTTGCAGAGAAGTTTAATATTCCTGTATTGATGTTGATAGACACTCCGGGTGCTTATCCTGGATTAGGTGCTGAAGAGCGTGGACAGAGTGAAGCAATTGCTAAAAACCTTTTTGAATTTACCAATGTAAAAGTACCAATGATTTCTGTAGTTATAGGAGAAGGTGGTTCAGGTGGTGCATTGGCAATTGGTGTTGCCGATAAATTGGCAATGATGCGTTACTCGGTGTTTGCTGTTATCTCTCCAGAGGGATGTGCTGCTATTTTGTGGAATGACCCTAAAAAAGTAGAGCAAGCTGCAAAAGCATTAAAAATTACACCTGATGATTTACATGCTCACGGGTTAGTTGACGATATTTTAGATGAACCATTAATTGGTGCTCATCGAGATAAAAAACTAGCAGCTGAAGTGGTTAAAAAATATTTTTTAGAAAACGTTTCTGCATTAAAGGAGTTAACTACCGAAGAGATGTTGGATAAACGTTATGAACGTTTAACGGCAGTGGGTGCTTTTAGCGAAGAGTAGTAGTTTTATAAAAAATATTGATTCAAATCAAGCATTAATATAAAAACATAATGTTATTATGCTTTATAAAAAAAACTTATAAAGGAATATTGATGAAGAAAATTTTACTTCTATCTGCTTTGGCAGGTAGCTTACTTTTTGCAGAGGGGGCTTTAAATAAAAGTCAAATGAAAACAATGCAAACATTAGAAAAGGCTATGGGAACAGTACAAAAAGGTTTTTTATATAACAATGAAAATGTTATTAAAACTGGAGTGAAAGATATTAAATCGACGCTTATGGATGTTCTTGAATTTGAAATTAAAGTTGATCCCAAAGACCAAGGTAAAGATTTTAATGCTAAAGCCTATGTTGCTACGGAAGTAACAGCAATTGGAAAGTTAGTTACAGAGGTTGACAAACTTTATTCTGAAGGTAAAAAAGATGAAGCTTTAGCAACATACTCTAAGACATTAAGCCGTTGTATTGTGTGTCATAAAATTATTCGTAAGTGGTAATTCTATAAAAATAAAGGGTTGTGTCTCAACCCTTTATTAATTTAGCCACCAAATTCTTAACTTTTTTCCTTTTATCTTTCCATTCTTTAACCCTGCAAATGCTTTTTTGATAACTGATTTCTCAATAGCCACATAAGAGTGGGTAGCATACACATTAATTTTGCCTATATATTTGTTTTCTATTCCTATGTCTTTACAGAGTGTGCCTAAAATATCTCCTGCACGAATTTTTTTCTTTTTTCCTCCATCAATACAAATGGTAGCTACCGAACTTTGAAGATAAAAGTTTTTATTTGGACGTAAATCGTTAATGGTTGTGCTTTGAAGCTTAGGTTTTATTTCAGAAAGTTTTCGTAGACCATACTCATCGCATAAAGAGACGGCTAAGCCACTTTTATTGGCTCTTCCTGTTCTTCCTATACGGTGGGTATAGTCTTCACTTTTCATAGGCACATCGTAGTTAATGACAATATCGACATCTTTAATGTCCAAGCCTCGTGCAGCTAAATCCGTGGCCACTAAAACAGGCAGTGAGCCATTGGCAAATTGTAGTAGCATCTCTTGACGCTCATACTGTTCTAAATCTCCATTAAGTGTGGCAACATCAAAACCTTTTTCATCAAGCATCGTAGAGACCTCAACGGTTTTGGCTTTGGTATTACAAAAGACAATAGCTAAGGATGGTTGAAAGTGTTGAAGCGTTGTAATGAGTGCTTTATCTTTATTTTCAACCGAGTAAACATGCTCTTTTATATCAATTTTCTCTTGTTCACTTTCAATTTTAATCTCTATCGGGTTTTTTAAAATGACTTTGGTTAACTTATCAATGTTCTCGGGGTAGGTTGCCGAAAAGAGTAAACTTTGTCGCTGTTTTGGAAGATTGGAAACCAGTTTCAAAATATCATCAGCAAAACCCATATCGAGCATTCTGTCTGCTTCATCCAGAATAAGGGTTTTTATCTGCCCCAAGTGAATGGTCTCGCGAGAGAAATGGTCAAGCAGTCTACCAGGTGTTCCAACAATAATATCTGCTCCTTTTTCTAATGAAGCAACTTGTTTGGTTAATGAAGTTCCCCCATAAAGGGTAATGATTTTTACATCTTTTTTATACTGTGCCAGTTTTCGACACTCTCCTGCAATCTGTTCCGAGAGTTCACGGGTAGGGGCAATAATAATTGCTTGTGGAAAATGTTCCTCTTCATCAAGTTTTAAAATAAGGGGTAGAGCAAAGCCCAAGGTTTTACCTGAACCTGTTTTTGCTTTAGCAATAATGTCTTTTCCTTGGATAATAAGGGGAATGGCTTTCTCTTGAATGGGCGTAGGATGGGTGTAGCCCAAGTTGGTTAAATTGGTCAATACCTCAGAAGGTAAAGATAAGTCTTTGAATGAAATCACGGGAACTCTTTAATGTAGAAGATTTTCCGTAATTATAGCAAATTTTAAAAAAAGTTTTGTATTTTACGCTCTTGATAGAGGAGAGGAAGTGTCAATGCATTGACTGCAACAATATACGTTGTTCCAATAGTAATAATTTTTTCAATCGTTGCATTTATACTTGCTTCATAAATATACGAATGAGGTAGAGCAAAAGCAATGGCTGTCATATTAATCCAAATAGAGATTACGGTTAAAAGAGAGGTCAATAAAAAGGTTGCTATTTTTGTGACCATATAAGGATAGACATAATTGACAAAAGGGTAAACCAAAATTAATGTACCTGTAAAGGAGATAATATTGGCAAAAAGAACCCAGTTAATATTTGCATCGGATATAACCCAAAATAGAGGGGTCATAAGGAGGGTTAAAGCGATACTTATGAAGGCTGTTTTATAGTATGAAACAGTTAAAACTTTATTTATACTTATTTTCAAAATTATATTCCATATTTAATTATTTTTTAATAATTAGATTATAGTATAAAAAAGGTATAGAAAAGTTAAAATTAACTCTCTAATTTAAATAAACTTAAAATTTAAATTAATTTTAAGTTTATAATTAAGAGGAAGATGTTTTTTTTATGTTCGATACTCTGCATTAATCTTGACGTATTCATACGATAAATCACAACCATAAGAGGTGTACTTTCCATCTCCTAAACCAAGGTCACAAGTGACTTTAAAACTGGAGTTTTTCATGACCTTATAGGCTTTCTCTTCACGTTCTTTATCTAGCTCTCTCTGTTCATTAGAGTATATAAGTAGATTGTCATAATAAATGGTTAATGTTGTGTCATCACACTCAACCCCACTTGCACCAACGGTTGAAGCAATTCGTCCCCAGTTTGGGTCTTCTCCAAATAGAGCCGTTTTTACAAGCAGAGAGTTCGATAATGCAATTGAAGCTGTTCGTGCCTCTTCATTACTTTTTGCCCCTTTTACTTCAAAGGCTACGAGTTTATTTGAACCCTCTCCATCTTTAAGAATCATCATGGCAAGTTCAAAGGTTATTTTATTCAGTGCTTCTCTAAAGGCTTCTTTATTATAGGCTCCAGATACTTTATTGGCTAAGAGCATAATGGTATCATTCGTAGAGGTATCACCATCAACGGAGATACGATTAAATGAACCCTCGGTTGCCTCACTCAATAGCTCTTCCATATCGGATTTTGGGATGTCTGCATCGGTGGTAATAAAACAGAGCATGGTTGCCATCGCAGGGTTAATCATTCCTGCACCTTTACAGATTGCACCTAGTGTAAAGGCACTTCCATCGTCCATCTCGATTCTAAAACACAACTCTTTTTTAAATGAATCTGTTGTCATAATAGAACGAGCTGTTTTGTCTGAATGTTTAGCATTATAATCAAATTTATCAAATGCAGAAGTGATTTTTTCTTGATTGAGACGATAGCCAATAACCCCTGTAGAGGACATGATTGGATTTTCTAAAACATGAAATTTATCCAATTCGTTAAAAATAGCCTCAATGTCTTTAACCCCTTGTTCCCCTGTCATGGCATTGGCATTTTTAGCATTCATCAAGATAAAGTTGGTTTTGAAATCTTTTGGGTATTTCTGATAGTGCTTTATGGGTGCTGCTTGAAAGGTATTGCTTGTAAATCGTGCCGTAATATCACAAGGCACTTTTGAACGTATAAAGGCAACATCGCCATCTATATCTGAACTTCCTGAATTGGCAGGATTGGTTTTCATTCCTACATTAACGCCATCGCTGTAAAAGCCTTGAACATTGTCAAGACCACCTTTTAGTGAAAATAGATTAAACATGGTTCATCTCCTCGGGTTTTACCGTTTTTCTAATAATTTTTTTAGCTTTTTTAATCCCTTCACTCGGTCCAATGAGTAAAAGTTTAGCTCCTGCTGTGATGATGGTATGTCCTTTTGGCATAGGAATAAAATGACCATCTTTGTTCCGAATTCCAATAATGGTCACATTGGCAACTTCTCTAAAACTTGCTTCTTTAATGCGTTTTAGAGTGAGCCATGACGTTTTGGTAATTCGAGCCTCTTCCATATCCAGAGGGGTATCTTGTTTATAGAGAAACTCTTGCAATAAATTTTCCATATCTGGACGTATCGCCATTGCATTGATACGTTGAGCCATAATATTGGTTGGGGTTACTACTTTATCTGCCCCAAGTTTCAAAAGCTTCTGTTCATCTGAAATGGTGGGTGCATTTGAGATAATAAGAAAAGGTCGTCGCCTATGAATTTCATCCTCATAAAGACGCATCGAGGCAATGGTTGCAATGTTATCAGCAATGTTGTCAGCAAGTGTAATAATACCTTTAGCAGAAGATAAATGTGATTTTAAAATAGCCTCTTCGGTATGAGGTTCTGCTTGTACATAATAGGGGTACTTGTATTTGACTGCCAACTCTGCAATATTTTCATGGGGATCAATAACCACAAAAGGAATATGACTTTCACGTAACTGTCGGCTCACTTGAATGGTAAACTCATTGTGATAACAGATAACAAAATGCTGTTTTAATCGTGCAATATCGTAAAGCATGTTTCTCTCCTTTATAACTTTTTGTAACTCTCCTCGATTTAAGACATCGACGATTAGACCAATAGCCACGGAAAAGACTAAAAATCCAAAAATAATAAGACAGATAGTAAATATACGTCCCAAATCTGAAATGGGTGCAATCTCTCCAAATCCAACAGTAGTAAATGTAATGCCTGTTTGATAAAGGGCATCAAGTAGCTCCATATCGTCAATAATAATGTACCCAAATGTACCAAACATCATGGTCAGAATTGTTAAAATAAGTGGAAGTCTAAAAGGTGCTAGAAGAACATATAACTCATCACTTAGAGTTATATGTGGGGTAGGCTTTTCTCGCCAGTTGAGAAGTCTTTTGATTCTATTTTGTTTTGCCAAAATAGTTGTCTAAAAGGTGTAAGGACTACGCCTCAGTAGTTTCAGCTGTTGCTTCTGCTGCTTTTTTCTTCATTGTTCTCAAAGTTGATGCCGCAACTTTAATTTTCTTAGTTGTTCCATCTTCTAAAGTAATTTTTACTGAACGTAAGTTTGGAAGTTGTCTTCTTTTTGTCTTGTTGTTTGCATGAGATACATTGTTTCCAACCAATGGACCTTTTCCTGTTACATCACATCTTCTTGCCATAGTAATACCTTTGTAATAATTTTCATTATTTAATAGAATATTTTTAGAACACTAAATTTTCTTGTTAAAATATAGATTCTAAAAAAAGTTTTGCAATTATAGACAAAAAATTCTTAAGAGCAACCAAATTGGCTTATCTTTTTCTCATTATCAAATAGATAAAAAAAGGTCCACCTAAAAAAGCAGTAATAATTCCAATAGGAATATCCGAAGATGCTCCAAGATTTCGAGCAATTAAATCAGAAATAACCAAAAAGAATCCACCGTAAAAAAAGATAGGAACAATAAGCTGTTCAGCAGATTGTTTATAAATACTTTTCATAATATGGGGAATAATCAAGCCCACAAATCCAATAGGACCTGTGAGACTCACACAAACCCCCACGGCAACAGATACGGTTATGAGTAAAATCGTATTCACTTTTTTGACCTCTACCCCTTTTAGATAGGCATAATCATTTGAAGTAAGCAGAAGCTTTAACTCTTTTTTATACCAAAGCGTCATAAAAAGCAGTGTCAAGGAAGTCAAAACAAGAGGAAGTGTCTGACTCAACCCTACCACATCTACCGAACCCATGGTAAAACGAATAATCTCAAAACTCTGTGACTCATCACTAAGATAAAAGAGAATCATCAACGAAGCATTATAAAAAAATGCCAAAGCAATCCCCACCAAAAGCAGAGCATTGGTCTCATACGATTTTAGCCGAAGCGTTAACATAAACAGAATAAATACCGTCAATAACGCTCCTAAAAATCCAAATAAGGAAAGCAGAGAAGTAAATCCAAACACAATAGCAACAGCCACTCCAAGCGTGCTTCCACTAGCCACCCCAAGAGTGTAGGGTGTAGACATAGGGTTTTTAAATAATGACTGAAAAATCAATCCCCCCAAAGCCAAAATAGCTCCTGCAAAAAAAGCCAACAGAACCCGAGGAAGCCGAATATCCCAAAAAAGTTTATAATCAATGGTTGTTGGATTGTCTAGGTTATAGAG
>Ga0256827_10001053_pt1 | contig 17429 bp, 17 predicted proteins | sample CV84metaG_FD_185977 | JGI IMG/M metagenome (GOLD analysis project Ga0256827, IMG submission 185977) | Hydrothermal vent microbial communities from East Pacific Rise, Pacific Ocean - CV84 | ecosystem: Environmental > Aquatic > Marine > Hydrothermal vents | place: Pacific Ocean: East Pacific Rise... | reverse complement strand
CAGATTTAGTTTCTTCATTTTACTCAGAATAACAATGCAAAAATACTTTTGAGACAACCTCTTTCTTTTTATATTATTTAATATTTCTTAATCTAAAAGTTCCGATAATTTTGCTCCTAGAGCAGGTCCTTTTAAATTACTTGCAATAATTTTACCTTCTGGGTCAATTAAGAAATTTGCAGGAATACCTCTCACATTATACTCTTTTGCAGGAGCACAATCCCAATATTTTAAATCACTTACGTGAGTCCAAGCACCAAGCCCATCCATTTTAATTCCTTTTTCCCAATCAGCTTTATTTTTATCAAGAGAAACCTGATAAACTGTAAATCCTTTATCCTTATACTTGTTATAAGTAGCTAAAACATTAGGATTTTCTGCTCTACAAGGACGACACCACGATGCCCAAAAGTCTAATAAAACATATTTACCTCTTAAATCTGATAATTTCACATTTATTCCTTGAGGTGTAGGTAAATCAATATCAACAGCCTCTACACCGTCCGATGTTGATACTTTTGCTTGTTTCTCAGCTTCAACTTGCTGTTTTAATTGTAATATTTGTGTATGAAACTGTTTTGCTATTGATGATTTTTTATTTTTCTCTAACAGTGCATTATCTACTTTTTCGAAATATGCAATATCATTGCTATGATTAAGAACAAAATTACCTTGACCTAATTGTTGATTTAAAGCCCAAAAAGCACCTAAAGAGCTAGGGTCTTTATCAATAACCGATTTTAAATATTCATTCTCAACTTTTAATATTTCCAAATATTTCCCTTGAGATGCAGCCTCAATACTATCATAATTCTCTTGTCCTTTAGCCTCTTGAATTTCTTTTGACAATTCGCTTAATTTATTATATCCTTCACTTATATGAATATCGACATCCTTTATAGTTTGTGTAGCAACAGAACCATCAACAGTATATGAATTATGAAAATCTTTATAATCACCATTTACTGTTACCACGTCAGCACTATCAGCAACAACATACACAAAATTTCTTTCATCTAATCTTAACATATAAAAATTTTCAAACGAAGTTGTTCCTTCTAATTTATATGTTCCGTCATCTGCAATTACTACCGAATCGATAGCAACAGGTTTTGATGCACTTAATTCATCTAAATAAACTGTTTTACCAGAGCCATTTGTAATTTCACCTTTAATAACAAAACCTACGCTTTGTTTTTCCGAATTACAAGAAATTAGGCTTACAAAAAATAAACCCATAAAAAATAAAAAAAACTTATTCATTCTATTAATTTTTAAAAGCAAACATAACATTCTGAGTTATTTCATATTACAATTTACTTGTTATACAATTATTTAATTTAATTATTCACAAAGGTATATTTTAGCATATAAACTTCAAAACTTCATTACAAATATTAACAAGATTTAATGCTTTTCTCCATAAATATTTATAAATTTGGTATCGAATTATTAAAACAAAGATAAAATGAAAAAACTATTAGTATTTATTTCGATTGTAATAAGTATATACTCGTATGCTCAAAACGCAGAAGACGCTCTAAAACAAGGAGATACCCTAAGCAATGAAGAAAAATATAATGAGGCTATTACAAAATACACCGAAGCAATAACAATTGACAAAGAAATGTCTAATGCATATCTACAACGAGCTTACGCCTATTTACGCTTAAAAGATTACAACAATGCAATTAATGACTACTCTGAAGTTATAAAATTAAATCCTGAAAATTCGTTTGCATATTTGAGTAGAGGAAGTGCTTATAATAAAACAAAAAAGTTCGACAAAGCTCTAATTGATTTCGACAAAGTTTTAGAAATAAATCCTGAAGACCAAGAAGGATATAACAATAGAGGTTGGGCAAAAAAAGGTTTAGGCAATAAAAAAGGAGCTTGTAAAGATTGGAAAAAATCGAAAAAACTAGGAAACAGAGAAGCAAAAATTATTTATAGAAATAATGGTTGTTAATGTATAACAATAAGTTTTAAATATAAATTTTTAATATGTCAGAAATAAGAAATATAGAACCAAAAGCATTATGGGGCTATTTTGATGACTTGTGCAAAGTGCCTCGTCCATCGAAAAAAGAAGAAAAAGTTATTAACTTTTTAATGAATTGGGCTGCTGATAATAATATTAAAGCCACTAAAGACGAAGTTGGTAATATTTTAATGAAAAAACCAGCTACTCCAGGAATGGAGAATCGCAAAACTATTATTATGCAAAGTCATATTGATATGGTATGCGAAAAAAACAACGATACTGTTCATGATTTTGACAACGACCCTATTCAGCCATATATTGATGGAGATTGGGTAAAAGCAAGAGGTACAACTCTTGGAGCTGACGACGGTATTGGCGTAGCAGCCCAAATGGATATGCTAACAGCAAATGATGTTAAGCACGGTGCTATTGAGTGTTTATATACCATTGATGAAGAAACGGGTTTAACTGGAGCATTCGCTCTTAAACCAGACTTTTTTGAAGCAGAAATACTTCTTAATCTTGACTCAGAAGATGATGGCGAAATTTTTATTGGCTGTGCCGGTGGTATTGATACGGTTGCAAAAATTACATATACTACGGAACGTCCTCAAGAGAATTGTAAATCGTTTAAAATAGAAATAAAAGGTTTAAAAGGCGGTCATTCTGGCGATGAAATTGATAAAGGTCATGGTAATTCAAATAAAATATTAAACCGTATTTTACATTATTCATCTGATAATTTTGGTTTAAGATTAAATAATTTTGACGGCGGAAATTTAAGAAATGCAATAGCTCGCGAGGCAACTGCATCTTTCTGTATTCCTGCAAATAACACAGATAATTTTAAGCAATACTTTAACACAGTTTCAACTAATATAAAAGCAGAGAATAAAGTTATTGAAGGTGATTTAGAAATTATACTATCTGAAATTGATAGTTTAAATTTTGCATTAATTGACATTGATACTCAAAAGAATTTATTTAACGCTCTTCATGCCTGCCCTCATGGTGTTATTTCAATGAGCCCTAGCATGAAAGCTATGGTTTCTACATCAACAAATTTAGCCTCTGTTAAATTTAAAGAAGGAAATATAATTGAAATAACAACCAGCCAACGTAGCGATAGCGAAAGCATGAAAGCTGATATTGCAGCAATGGTTAAAAGTGTTTTTGAACTAGCAAAATTTGAAACAACTCAAGGTGATGGTTATCCTGGTTGGGAACCTAATCCTAATTCTGAAATACTTGTTATTGCTAGAGACTCATACAAAAAGCTATTCGATATTGAACCTGTAGTGCGTTCAATACATGCTGGTTTAGAATGTGGCCTTTTTTTAGAAAAATATCCTAAACTAGATATGGTTTCGATTGGACCAACTCTTAGAAAAGTTCACTCTCCTGCAGAAAGAGCACTTATACCAACTGTTTACAAATTTAGAAAACACTTGGTTGATATTCTTGAAAATGCTCCAATAAAATAATTTATTTGGATAGATATTAAAAAAAAAATCTGCTACAAGTTTTGTAGCAGATTTTTTTGTATTAAGTCGCAGTTATTAAGCTTCTTGCAATAATACAAACGAATAATTATTCTTAAAATAAGAATCAAAATTATAAACTAAAATATTCTTTATTTTTTTAGTTTCTTTTTTTCTATAATTAACAATTTCAGGAATTGTTTGAGTTTTTAATATTTTTGCAGCTAACCAATATCCAAAAGCTGATGCACTACCATGTTCTCCTATTAAATGCTTATATACAACTTGTGTTGACTTTGGGAAATAACTTTCTGTAAAAACATTATACATTTCATCACTTTCGTAATCACCATTATTTCCTGTAACTATAACATCAATATCATTGATAGTTAAATTATTTTTTTCTAAAAACTGAAATAATTTTGCTTTTAAACTATCTTCTGTCGCTTTATATATTGTAAAAACATCGATAAACTTAGCATAAGTTTGCTCTGTTTTGTTTGATGAAAGCACCGTAAAAGTAGACCCTTCGCCTGCAATACAGCCTCTAGTTTTAGAACTTAGTAAATTTGAAATTGTAGCAGGTTCTGTTTTCCAAGCATTAATACTTTTTTTCAACTCATAAATCTCAGAAATAATCTCGTCAAGACCACCAACTAATACATTTTCAAGCTTGCCTTCTTCAAACATCATTAAAGCATCTAAAAGCGATGTTTCAAAAGCAATATTCTGATTTACATAAGTCATATTGTAATTATTACAACTTATCATTACAGCTATTTGAGCACCAACTGTATTATGAGTACTTTGAATAAATGATGTAGGTGTTAAAAATGTTTCCTTATTATTAATTAAACTACTTAGGAATTTTTCGGTATCAGTCATGCACCCAAGTCCAGTGCCTACAATTATTGCATCAGGATTTTCAACATTAGCTTCTTGCATAGCCATACGTGCCGAAACCACACCCATACGAATAATACCAGACATTCTACGAAGTAAGTTTGGCTTAATAAACTCCTTATAATTAGGTTTAAAAACCTTTAAAAAATCGCCTGAATACTCAGTAATTTCATCTAAAAACAAACTATTATCGTAAGTTTTCTGAGGTGATATTGCACTTATACCGTTTATATATACTTCCATTATTTTGTATGCTTAAACTTCTGTAAAATACTATTTAATTTTTCCAATAATTAAAGTACTATTATTTCCGCCAAAACCAAAAGAGTTACTTAAAACAATATCAACCTTCTGATTTTCTAATAATTGAGTAACGGGTTTAAATTTAAACTTTTTAATGTTATTCTTTAAGTTTAAGTTCGGATATATTAAATTTTCATTAATAGCCAAAACAGAAAAAACAGCTTCAATAGCTCCTGCTGCACCTAAAGTATGACCTGTAAATGCTTTAGTTGAACTAAAAGGCGGAACATTATCGCCATAAATATTCTTTAATGCATTACCTTCTGAATCGTCATTATTTGGGGTTCCTGTTCCATGTACATTAATATACGATATATCGTTTGGCGAAATATTTGCACTCTCAATAGCCTGTTTCATTGCTAATGTAGCACCATAACCTTCTTCTGATGATGCTGTTTGATGATACGCATCGTTAGCATTAGCATATCCTAAAACTTTAGCATATACTTTTTTATTCGATTTTATTACTGCTTCTTCTGATTCAATTACCAAGTATGCTGCACCTTCTCCTAAATTTAACCCTTTTCTATTTTCATCAAAAGGAGTGCATAAATTTTTATCTAAAATCATTAATGTATTAAAACCATTTAATGTAAATCTAGACATTGCATCAGTTCCTCCAACAATTACTCTATCTAACCTACCTGTTTTAATAAGCCTCGCTCCATTCATTATTGCATTTGCCGATGATGAACATGCTGTACTAATTGTTGCTGAAAAATCATTTATATCAAGCATATCACAAATAACCTCTACGTGATTATTTGCATTATGAGTAAAAATATAGTTTGTATTTTCTTTTGATGCTTCTGAAAGATAATAATCTTCTGTTACGTCCATTCCACCAACAGAACTAGCCGAAACCATTCCTGTTCGTAAGCCATCGTTAATATCAATATTAGCATGTTTAAATGCTTCTTTTGCTGCAATAGTTGCTAGTAGTGAAGTTCTTGAATGTTTTGTAAAATCTTCTATGCCTGCTATATTAGCTAACTCTTTATTTGAATATGGTATTTCTCCTGATACGAAGTCATTTTTATGTATTGTTTGCAAAAATTTTATTGCCTTAATACCTGACTTACTTTTTTTTAAAGAGTCTAAATTTTGTGCACAATTATCGCCAATAGCCGATATTATACCTAATCCCGTAATATATATGTTGGACATAAAAGGTTAAAAATCTATTTTTTATTTTCGTGAATATATTCTGCCATTGCCTTTATTGACGTAAATATTTGTCTACGTTTTTCAGCATCTTGAATTTTAATTCCGTATTCTTTTTCCATTAAAACTATTAATTCTAATGCGTCAATAGAATCTAAGCCTAATCCTTCACCAAATAATGGATCATTTTCTTCAATATCAGAAGGTTCAATATCTTCTAAATTTAACTGTTCAATTACCTGTATCTTAAGTTTTTGTATCAATTCTTCCATGCTATTATTATTTATATTTTTTTAATAAATTTGAAACCTTAAAAGTATAATTTTTTTTGGTATTATCAAGTGCTTCTATTAAAAACAAATTTGCATTATAATTTTCGTTAGAATCAAGCTCAACCCACCCTATAACACAAGTTTTAATTTTCTTGTTATTAGAAAAAACAGATGTTGTATAATTATAAATTTGTTCTGCATTAAACTCTTTACTAATTAAAAAAGCTATCTCTCCTCTAAACTCATTTCTTATACATATTTCGCCAATCATAATATTGGGTAAAGTGTATACAAACAAAGCAGGACTTGGAATGTCATCTTTATCGGTAAGTGTTTTGTAATATTTTGTATCTACATCAATGGTGCTCGACGAATTGCTTATAACCACAGCAACTTCGTTTGCATTATATTTTTCTGATAATTCTTCGCCTTTCAATAATACTTCTGATGCAATAAATCCAAGCTTACTAAGTCTATCCATCTTAAAATACTTTGGGTATTTTATTCCATATTCTCTATAAATTGACTTTAAAAAAGCATTTAACGAATCAGCTTCTTTATTTGAAAAAACCAGTTCTCCATCTACGTTAACTTCTCCGTTTACAATACTTATGTGTTTAGTTATATTCATTTCTTATTCTATTGTTATATTGTTCTATGATTCTATTGTTCTATTGTTCTATGGCTCTATGGTTCTATTGTTCTATGGCTCTATGGCTCTATTGTTCTATGGCTCTATTGTTCTATAGCTCTATTGTTATATGGTTATATGGTTCTATGGCTCTACGGTTCAAAACAACTACTATTCAATACTTTAACAATTCAACACTTTATTTCTCCTTAACCATTAATAATGCTGCATTACTGCCTCCAAACCCTGATGCAATTTTTAAAGCAGATTTAACATCTTGTTCAGTATGTTTACTTATTACATTTACCTTTTCGGTAGTTCCTATCTCATCAAAACCCAAAGTATTAAAAAGTATATTATTTTGCATTGAGTAGATAGTTAAAGCTGTTTCTACAAGACCTGCAGCACCAAGTGTATGACCAAAATATCCTTTAAAACTATTTACAGGCGAATTTTGCAAACCACATCTTGATAATGCTATTGATTCCATATCATCGTTATACTGAGTTGCAGTACCATGAGCAGATACATAATCAATATTAGTTTTCCCATGCAAAACCGTATCAATTGCTTGATATAGTCCTTCTCCTGTACGCGAAGGCCCCGATATATGATTTGCATCATTAGCCGTAGCACCTGAAACAAATTCTATTTTTGGTTCGCTTGCTTGACAAGGAAACGATGTAATCAACACTGTAGCAGCCCCTTCTCCTAAACTTAAACCATCACGGTTTTTATCGAAAGGTTTACAAGGGTTTGGACTAATTGATTTAAATGATAAAAACCCAGAAATAACAAAATCGGATAAAATATCACCCCCTACAACTATTACGTTATCGCATTGCTCTTCCTGTATCATTCTCATACCTGCATTTATTGCCTGAACGCCAGAAATACATGCATTTGAAATAATTAGCGGCTCAGTTTTAATTCCAAAATATTTTGATACTATTTCGGCCGATTTCCACAAATTTATTCTATCAATATCATATTTATCAGCTTTTTCTTTGTCTAGTAACTCAATATTACCTTTTGTTGTAGATAAAACAAAAGCTGTTTTATCCGAAATTTTAATTTTTGAATCAATTAATGATTTTCTTATTGAAAAAATTAAAAACTTTTCGAAACTAGTAAAATCATTATTATCAAAATCGGCAAAAATTACATCTTTATTTACTTCTGATAGTTGAGTTTGTTCGGTTACATTACCATAAGCATTATGTAATTTAACACCTGTTTTATTTTGTAAAATATTCTCTACATTCTCTTTAACTGTTGTTCCTAACGATGTAATAATATTGTACCCTGCAAAATATGCTTTCATTGTTTATACTATTTTCCGTTTCTCATAAATAGCCGAAATTATTAGGCTTACAACAAAAAACAGTGTAAGTTTAATAATTTCAGGATATAAACTTAAAACATTTTGATTACGCAAAAATATATCATAATATCCACTTATGCTCCAATTTAATGGCGAAATATTACTTAAAGCTAACATAAAATCGTTCATTATGTATATTGGAACCCAAATACCGCCAATTGCAGCCAAAATAACAACCGATAAACTACCAAAAATTGCAGCCTGATGCTGATTTTTAGCAACTGTACCAATAAGTACAGAATACCCAGTAGCTGCCAAACCAATAAACAACGTAAATACTATGATATCAATAATTTGATAAAAATTACTAATAAAAAGTGTAGGTAAATCTAATAATGGTAAAACATAAACGCCTATACCTACCAATATAACTGACTGAACAACTGCAATTGTAGTAAAAATAATAATTTTACTTACCATTAATAAATAGTATGGAGTTGGTGTTGTTTTTATTCTAAAAAGTGTTCCGTTATTTTTTTCAGCTATTACTTGTACCGATAAAGGAATTACAATAAAAAAAATTGCAAAAACTGTCCAAGCCGGCACGTTATGTTGTGTTGATGTAGGTAATTTATCAACAAACTTACCTACAGGTTTTTCCGAAACAGTAACCACATCTTGAGGAAAAAGATTATCATTTTTTCGTCCTGTAATTTTTTTAATTGTTTTAGTATATGATTTAAAAACTAGTTGAGTCTGTAGCCTTGCAATTATTTCACGAACACTACTTTTAATAGCCATCTTAAACGACTCTTTCATTATTGGGTCAAAATAAATTTCGATTTCAGAATTATATTTTCGATTATTTATTTTCGTACTTTTTAACGATGGCATTTGCACTTTTATTTCTTTCGAAATTAATCTCCTTATTGTACGAGTTGTTTTTTCTGGAATTATTAATACCATTTTATATACACCATCATAAACTAATTTCCTTGCCTGCTCTGATGTTATAGTATCTCCTTGATTATTTATTCGTATTATTTTAAAAACATCAGACGAATCAAGAACATTAATAATACCCTGACCTACAATGTCTTTATCGTTATCAACAATTACTATTTCTATACTTTCGTTTGTAAAAGCCTTAAAAGTAGAATCTTGCAATAATGTCATTATTACAACCAACGAAATTGGCATAATAAACAGTAAAGCAAGCCCTATCCTATCTCTTAAGATAAGCAAAACATCTTTTGTTAGTATGTTTAATAATCCTCTCATTTAATCAATCTCGTAAAGCTTTTCCTGTTAAATGAACAAAAACATCTTCTAAATTATTGCAATTATCATATTTCGATATTAAATCGTCAATTTTTCCACTTTCAATAAGTTTACCGTTATCAATAATACTCACTGTATCGCATAAAAACTGCACATCTTCCATTAAATGTGATGTATAAATAATATTAGTTCCTTTTTTGCTTAGTGTTTTCAAGAAATCTAAAATAACTTTTTTACTTTGAACATCAACACCAACTGTAGGCTCATCTAATAGTAACAAATTTGGCTCGTGCAACATTCCACAAATAATGTTTATACGGCGTTTCATTCCTCCAGAATACGATTTAATTTTATCGTTTCTACGATTGTACAAACCTAATTCGGTTAAATAGTTTTCAATATTTTGTGATATAATTTTTTTATCAATTTTATAAAGCGAACCAAAAAACTTTAAATTTTCAACAGCAGTAAGTTCTTCGTACAATGCAATTTCCTGAGGAACAATTCCTATTAAAGGTTTTAATTTATTAATTTTTTGAGGTAACTTATAATCAAAGCATTTTAATTCGCCTTTAAAATCTTTAATTAATCCTGTAATAATATGAATTAAAGTTGTTTTACCTGCACCATTTGGACCTAAGATTCCTGTTACACCTTCGTTTATCGCTAACGAGAAATTGTTTAATGCAGGAGTGTTATTTCCTTTATAAACTTTATTTACATTTTTTATATTTATTATTTCAGTCAAACTATAGTTTTACCTTTTGTAATTTGGTAAAAAAGGCTTTTTCATCATAAGATATTTCTACTAACAAATCAGCTATTGAATCAAATGATACATCTGCACTATTTCTACCTTTTATTACTCTAGAACAATGAGTTGCAAACAAACGCCATTTATCGCCAATAGTAGTAATCTCAATAGCCATTTCTTCGAGCTGTTTATTATTATACATTTTACCTACTTCCTGTAAATACGCACCGTACATAAATCTAAAACCTGCACCACCAGTACCTACTTCTTCTTGCATTCTAACAATTGAACCTAAATATTTTATAGCTACTCTCCTATCTAATTTATTTGGCCATTCTCTAATATCTTTTGCAAGCTTTTGCATTGATCTATACCCAACTAAATTGGTACGATACACTTGCATAAAATTACAAGTTCGTTTAAACGATTTTAATATAGCAGGTTTTAAGTCTATTTCCTTTGCATCTTTTACATTAGTAAGATAATACATTTTACCTTTTGGCTTATACGAACCTTTTGCATATCGTACAAGCTTTAAATCGTCATACGAAATGGTTTTAACCCCTTCTATTATTGGATCACTAACAGAATATATATTATTTTCTTTTCCGTAAACTACTATATTATGTGCATTAAATCTAAATCTATATGGGGCAGGAAAATATGTTAAATTGTATATTCCAACAACCATTCCAACAGGTGTATTTTCGGCTAGTTTTTCATCTAGCATTTTCATTGCCTTTTCTGGATTTTTCGGAAAGCGATGAATTTTATATTTTACACCTAAAGCCTTATTTACTCTATTAAATATTAATCCAGGATATGGACGAAATGCAACAACTGGTACTCCATTCATTTTTAGAAATGGAAGATATGAGAAAAATAGACCTGAACCTAACCCCAAAATCATTGCTTCACTTAACTCTATTCCATAATATCGCAACAGATTAGATGTAACACCATTTTCGCAGTGTGCCGACATTTTATGATTAAAATCTATTTTCAATTCTTTTTTTTTAACTTCTCTATTTAAAGAGAAAAATAGCTCGCAAATGTAAAAACAAATTATTAACTATGCAAATGTTATTAGTGGCTAAAACAACGTAAAAAGAGCCTTTTTTTTCAGATATTTTTATAAATTTATTGAAATATTTATTGCTAATTTATTGCTCTATTTTGACTTTAATAATTCTACTTTTTCCATTTCTTTATCAATATTAAATTCTTTTAACTCAATAATTGAATCTAACTTAAATACACGTCTGTAAACCTCCAATTTATCATCGCTTAACTTTTTAAAAACACTTGGTTTTAAATGACGTTTAATTGTAATAACCCAAAAACCTGTATACTCTGATAAAATTTTCTCATCCATCATAAATGTATACATAAAGAAATAAATAGGACTTTTCTCCCCTATTTTTATTTTCTTTACAGCCATTTTAATATCTTCTTTTACCTCGTCCCAAGCATGTTGCATTACAATATTTTTTGGTTCCCAACCAACACTTTTTACTTCAACATAATTTCCGTCTTCGTCTAAAGCATATTGTAATTCTTTAGTTATCCCTTCTGTCATATTTGCATCGTCTTGGGGTACTTCATTTTTTTTCATTAGCTGGTTTTATTAAAAACTTTGCAAAGATAATTGTTTTGATGAAATATTAAACAGATAAGTATTTTAATCAAAAAACATTTCTTTTTAATGATAAATTAATTCTGAGTTAAACTGTTAAAATATATTAAATTACAGTACTATGTTTTGCATACTACCATTTAAAACATATATCTTTGCAATATAAACAAAAAAATATGTCGATAAACAACAATATAGAATCTCAAATGCGAAAAGGAGTATTAGAATTCTGTATTCTAAGTATTTTAGGAGACGACCAAGCATATGCATCAGATATTATAAAGCAACTTAAAGATGCAAAGCTAATTGTTGTTGAAGGTACACTCTACCCTCTTTTAACACGCATGAAGAATTCAGGATTACTATCATATCATTGGGAAGAAAGTACACAAGGACCACCTCGTAAGTATTATTCAATAACCAAAGACGGTCAAAAATTTCATAAACAACTATCAGAAACTTGGGAAAATATGGTTTCATCAGTAAATACAATAACTAATAAAAACTCAGATAATGTATAAAACAATTTCAATTAATATAAGCGGCATAATTTTTAATGTAAACGAAGATGCTTACGAAATTCTTAAAAATTATTTAGATGAGCTACACTCACATTTTAGTAAAACCGATGAAGGTAAAGAAGTATATGCTGATATTGAGAGTCGTATAGCTGAAATTTTTAGCGAAATAATAACAATTAATAATCAGGTTATTACAATAAAAGATGTAAATAACTTAATTGAAACACTCGGAAAACCTGAGGATTTTTTTGAAGAAGAAATTCATGAAGAAGATACATATAAAAAATACAAAAAAAATACAAAGAAAAAACGCCTTTATAGAGATACAAAAGATAATATGATTGCAGGAGTATCTAGCGGATTATCATATTATTTCGGAATAGAAAGGGTGATTTTCAGAATTATTTTCATACTTCTTTTTGCATTTGGAGGCTCAGGCTTATGGATTTATATAATTCTTTGGATTGCAATACCAGAAGCTAGAACCAGAAGTCAGAAATTAGAAATGAAAGGAGAACCAATAAACATTTCTAATATTGAAGAAAATATTAAAAACGAATATGAAAAAGTAAAAAAAAATATTAAAAATAAAAATATTGAGAAAGAAGTAAAAAACTTTTTTGAAAAAATAGTACATGTTATAACTACTGTTATTAAAGGTATATTTAAAGCATTTGGGAAATTAATAGGTTTGTTTTTTGTAATTTTTGGAGTTGCAATACTATCGGTAATTGTAGGTTCATATATTTTTGATAATACACTAATTCAAATTAATGATTATGGTATTACAACATTTTCGTTTACCGAAGCACTTAAACTTTTCACAAGTAGCAGCAATATTAACTATTTAATTTTCAGCTTGTTAATAATCATCACAATTCCTATATTAGGTGTATTATATGCAGGTATTAAACTTCTGTTAAATATTAAAACAAGCAATAGAATAATACCTTTAATTGGTTTTATTATTTGGATTTTTGGAATTGTAATATTTACTGCATCATCAATAGATATTGGTAAAAACTTTACTCGAGGAAAATCTATTGAAACAAAAACTATTTTAAAAAATAATAGCGATACAATTCATTTTGCTAAAAACTCTGTTACCGACTCTATTAACGGTAAAAATATTATCTTTAGTAATGATGATGATGATTTTTTAATTACAAATAACAGTGTTTATATATCGCCAAGCTTTAGTATAATTGATTCTGATAGCGATTCAATAATTGTTAAAATAAAACGAAAAGCACGTGGTAACAATAAGAACAATGCAAAGCAAAATTTAGAAAAGATAATTTATAACTGGAATTTTAATAACGATACTCTTAATTTTGATTCTCATTTATTAATTAATAATGAGTATAGAGGTCAAGAGATAAAAATTAAAATTTACAAACCTAAAAATATCACAATTACAGGTATTGATTATGATGATTTTTATTAATAATCTTAGTTCGATTCTAATCAGATAATTAATATTTCTGTAAACTATTAATAAACAACAACCTACACTTTACTTAAGAGGAGAATCATCTTCTTTTGCCATGTGGTTATAAACCATTTTATCAATAGTTTTAGGAATTAACTTATTTAGTAAAACGGTAAGCTTTCCTTGAGTTGTAAGAATTAATTCACGTTTACGTTTTTTTATAGCTTTTACTATGTGTTTTGCAACCTCTTCCGATGTCATCATTTTTTCTTCGTCGCGAGGTGTTTCGCCCTGAGCAGAACCATCGCCAACCAATGCAACATTTCTAATATTTGATTTTGTAAAACCAGGAGCTGCTAATAAAACATGTAAACCTGTTTTTATATTTTCGGTACGCAAAACATCTAAAAAACCATGAATTGCAAATTTTGATGATGAATACCCTACTCTACCAGGTAATCCTTTGAAGCCCGCAATAGAAGAAACTGCGGTTACACTTCCTTTATTTTTCAACAAATAAGGCAAAGCATATTTAGTACAATAAACTGTTCCCCAAAAATTTACATCCATAAGTCGTTTTATTACAGAAATATCGGTATCAATTAATAACGAACGCATTGATATACCTGCATTATTTATTAAAATATCTATTTGTCCAAATTTCTCTACAGCTTTATCAATCAGATTAATACAATCTTGCTCTACACTTACATCAGTTTTAACAGCAATAACCTCACTTTTCATTTGTGTAATAAGCTCTTCAAGCTTATCTACACCTCTGGCAGCTAAAACAATTTTCGCATTATATTTATCGAACTCTTGTGCTAATGCAAGCCCTATTCCTGAAGATGCTCCTGTAATTATTACGACTTTATTTTTCATTTTTGGGTTATTTGAGTACAAATATAAAAAAAAGATGATATCTATTTCTAGATATCATCTTTCAAATAAAAAATATTTTAATAATTATGCTCCTAAAGTAGCAACCATTACAGCCTTAATAGTGTGTAAACGGTTTTCAGCTTCATCAAATACAATTGATGCTTCAGACTCAAAAACTTCCTCTGTTACTTCTACTCCATCAAGACCAAATTTTTGAAAAATTTCTTCGCCAACAGTTGTTTGTCTGTTATGGAATGCAGGTAAACAGTGCATAAATTTAACATTAGGATTTCCTGTTAAATCCATTGCTTTTTTATTTACTTGATATGGTTTTAATAACTCAATTCTTTCTTTCCAAACCTCGTCAGCTTCTCCCATCGAAACCCATACATCAGTATATAAGAAATCACAATCTTTAACACCTTCAGCAACATCTTCGGTTACTGTAATTTTAGCACCAGTTTCTTTTGCAATTTCGTTACATTGAGCAACTAACTCAGCACTTGGCTGAACCGCTTTTGGAGCAACTGAACGGAAATCCATTCCCATTTTTGCCGCACCAATCATAAGCGAATTACCCATATTATTTTGGGCATCACCCATATATGCAAATTTAACTTGCGATAAAGGCTTATCAGAATGCTCCATCATAGTTAAGAAATCAGCTAAAATTTGTGTTGGATGATACTCGGTTGTTAAACCATTCCATACAGGTACACCTGCGTTATCACCTAATTCTTCAACAATTTTCTGACCAAAACCACGATACTCAATTCCATCGTACATTCTACCAAGAACACGAGCAGTATCTTTCATCGACTCTTTTTGTCCTATTTGAGAACCAGAAGGGCCTAAATATGTAACTCTTGCACCTTGGTCGTGTGCTGCTGTTTCGAAAGCACAACGTGTACGTGTTGACGATTTCTCGAAAATTAATGCAATATTTTTGCCTTTTAATGTTTCTGTTTCTGTTCCTGCATATTTAGCTTTTTTCAAGTCTGCAGAAAGATCTAACATAAATTTAATTTCCTTTGGAGTAAAATCCAATAATGTAAGGAAATTGCGGTTTCTTAAATTAAATGCCATCGCTTTTTATTTTATATTTATTAATTATTTTTTTATTATTAATTGATGCAAAATTACTATAAACTTTACAAACTTTCAACTTTCCAACTATTACACTAGTAGTTCAAAGTAATTCTTGTTCCAATACTTCTATCTTCTAATTTTGTAGCTTCTGTTATTACAGATTTTTGTCCACCTTTTTCAACAAAATTTAATGCAGCTTTTATTTTTGGCGACATATTTCCTTCACCAAAAGTACCTTCTGCTAAATATTTTTTTGTATCAGCAGCATCTAGAAATTCTAAAACACGCTGAGTTGGTTTATTATAATCTGCATATACATAAGGTACATCAGTTAAAATATAGAACTCATCGGCTCCAATATTTGCAGCTAATAACGACGAAGCATTATCTTTATCAATAACAGCTTCTAATGGTTGAATCATTTTATTATCATCATAATAAACTGGAATTCCACCACCACCTGATGCAATTACAATATTGCCATCACGAACTAAGCCCTCAACCACTTTTTCGTTCAATATCTCAATTGGCAATGGCGACGGCACTACTCTACGGTATGCATCATCAGCCTTCGGACTTGATTTAAACTGCCAAGCTTTTTTTGCAGATAATTCATCAGCTTGAGCTTTGGTATATATCCTACCTACTCTTTTGGTATAATCTTCAAACGCAGAATCATTTTTATCTACTATTACTTGTGTTACAATTGATACAATATTTTTATCAATTCCTTCTTCTTTTAAAATATTACGAAGTGTACGCTCAATCATGTAAGCAATTCCACCTTGCGAATCGGCTACACAAATATCTAATGGCATTGCAGGTATATCGTAAACCTCTTGGCCTGCATCGTTACGCATTAATATATTACCTACTTGTGGACCGTTACCATGACTAATTACCAAATCGTAACCATCTTTTATTAAGTATATTAAATTTTTAAGAGTGTTATATGAATTAACATTTTGTTCTTCTATTGTACCTCTCTCATCTCCACGTAGCAATGCGTTACCGCCTAATGCTACTACTGCTAATTTTTTATCCATATATTTATTTTTATCTCGTTTTTTAAAGGAGGCTAAAAGTATTAAATATTTCTTAAACTTTCACCGTGATTTAATGTATTAACATCTTTTTTTATATTGTAGATTAGTTTAGAAAAAAAACACTATATATTCGCCTTTTTTTCAAGTATTTAAGCAAATAAAAAAGATTAATTGTAGTACTAATAAATTTATCTAATTTATTAAACAACTTTGACCACATTCAGATAATATACTCAATCCATTTAGCTTTTAGGGAATTTATACGGGTTTGTTTTTTCTTTTTTAGAGTTTAAAATTTTAAGCATAGCTTGTTACGCTTACAATTTTAAGCAAATAAAAATGGAAAAAGAAAAAGTAGAAAAACCGAAAAGCTATTTGGTTTGAGTATATGCTCAATCCATTTAGCTTTTAGGGAATTTATACGGGTTTGTTTTTTCTTTTTTAGAGTTTAAAATTTTAAGCATAACTTGTTACGCTTACAATTTTAAGCAAATAAAAATGGGAAAAGAAAAAGTAGAAAAACCGAAAAGCTATTTGGTTTGAGTATATATAGCAATTATGATGTTTAAATTGAAGAATACAGAATATTATTTTTCTAACATAAACCTAGTACTTCCTAAAAAAACAAATTTAAAAATAATTAAATTAATAAAACACTGATTATCACATATAAAAAGCTAGTTAATAAATTAGAATATTTTTTTTTGAAAAATATTTAATATTTTT
>Ga0256827_10001052_pt1 | contig 17445 bp, 20 predicted proteins | sample CV84metaG_FD_185977 | JGI IMG/M metagenome (GOLD analysis project Ga0256827, IMG submission 185977) | Hydrothermal vent microbial communities from East Pacific Rise, Pacific Ocean - CV84 | ecosystem: Environmental > Aquatic > Marine > Hydrothermal vents | place: Pacific Ocean: East Pacific Rise... | reverse complement strand
CAAACAATAAAATTAAATATCAATTTGGTTTTGAAACATGGATAGATTGGGAATCTAATAAAGTGTTTGTTAAAGTATCTAAAAAAACTGTCATTGATATTAAGATTTTTAATTATCATGATAAAATTAAAAATTATAGATATATTTATAATTCTAATTTAGAATTAACTAAAAACATTATTTATTGGTTTCAACCACATTTAGATTTCTATAAATCAATATTAGTTATTGTAAAAATTAATAATATAGTTATTGATAAATCTTTTTATATAAAATAAAAAAGGATGATTAAAAAATCATCCTTTTTTATTTTATAATAAATCTAAACATCTATCAATAAAATTTGTTAATTTTTCACCACTAAGTATTTTTTTACTTAATTTAGATAAATCAAACAAATGATTTATTGTTTTATTTTTATAATCATTATCTTCACTATTAATAAGATTCTTTATAATATCATTATTTAAATTAACAATTAAATTATAATTTTCTGTATCTATATTATTTTTAAAATATTGATTATTTAACATTTCCATTTCTTTATAACGTCTAAAAAATTCATCTTGAGTTATTATAAATGGATATTTAGATTTTATACTTTTAAGAATAATGTTAAAAAAATGTTTATCATTAGATTCTTTAATGATATTATCAATAAATGTTTTTAAAGATTCAATTTGTTCATCTGAAAATTCATTTTCAATGTTTTCAGTTTCTTTTTCAATTAAATTATCAACAATATCAGAATCTATTCTAATAATTTTAATATTATCTATTTTTTGTTCTAATTTTCCAATTAAGTGAACATCTAATGGGTTGTCAAACAATAAAATATCATAATTGTGTTCTTGAATTTCTTTAATATATGAATAATGTTCATTTATATTATTTGTGTATAATACTATAACTTTATTATCTTTATTTGTTTGATTTTCTTTAATTTTATCAATATATTCATTTATTGTAAAATATTCATTATTTATATTTTTTATCAAATAAATTTGATTTACTTTATCCCAGAACTTATCATTTGATATGATACCATATTCAATAAATGTTTTTATATTATCCCATTTTTCTTTAAATTCATCAAAATTATTTTTATGAATTTCTGTTAATTTGTCACCAACTTTTCTTGTTATATATGATGATATTTTTCTAACATTACTGTCATTTTGTAAATAACTTCTACTAACATTTAATGGGATATCAGGAGAATCTATAACACCATGTAATAACATTAAAAAATCAGGAACAATATTATCAACTTGATCTGTTATAAATACTTGATTACTATATAATTGTATTTTATTTTTTTGTAATTCATTATTGTATTTAACTTTTGGGAAATATAATATACCTGTTAAATTAAATGGATAATCTATATTTAAATGAATATAAAATAAAGGGTCATCAAAAGTATCTGGATAAATTTCATGATAAAAATCATAATATTCTTGTTCAGTTATATCTGATGGTTGTTTTTTCCATAACGGTTTAATATTATTAATTATATTTGGAACTTCTTCTGTTATATTTTCACCATTTTCATCTTGTTCATTTTTTGTTATTGTTTTCATTCCAAATTGAATTGGTATTGATGAAAATTTATTATATTTGACAAGTAAATTTTCTATTGTATATTTATCAAGAAACTGTTGATTTTCTTCATCTATATGTAATATAATTTCAGTTCCTTTATCTTTTTTGTTACCTGGTTGAATAATATAATTTGGATCACCATCACATTCCCAATGTACTGATCTAGTCCCTTTTTTGTAAGATTTAGTGTTAATTTCTACTTTACTGGATACCATAAATGCAGAATAAAAACCTAATCCAAAATGTCCAATAATATTTTCATTTTTTTCATATTTTTCAATAAAATCTTCAGCTGATGATAAAGCAATTTGATTAATATATTTATTAACTTCATCAATAGTCATACCTATACCATTGTCTGTAATTTTAATAGTTTTATTATCTTTATCAACTTCAACTTGAATTGTTAAATCACCTAATTCTTTATCATATTCATTTAAATTTGATAAAGTTATCAACTTTTGTGTCGCATCTATTGCATTAGACATTAATTCTCTTAAAAAAATGTCATGATCTGAATATAAGAATTTTTTAATTACTGGAAATATATTTTCCGATGTTACATTAATTTTACCTTCTTTTACCATAATTTTCTTTTATTTTTTTTTTGTTTATTATCAATTTTTATACCATTTTATAATTGTGTCAAAATAATATTTTTTTGTTGTTAAATAATTAATAACTTTATCACATTCATTTAAATTTTTACAACCGTGAAAAAATAATATGTCTTTTTTGGGGTATGGTACTAATTGCCAGCCATTTCCAATATCATTTTCATATATTCGATATGTTTCACCATTTTCTTTAAAATTATCTATAAATTTAATTGTTTTTAAATTTAAAATATTAACTGATATATTTGGTAAATGATTTATATAATCATATTTCCATAATAAAACATTACCTGTTGTTTCATCTTGAAGTGGTGCATAATATAAATAATTATTTGTTATATTATCATTTATATTTATCCATTCATCTATAAAATTAAAACAATTTTTATTAAATAATATAATATTAGTTTGAACATAATCATATCTATTTTTAACATTTAATTTATTCATTAATGGTTTTTCAATATCAATTTTATTATTAATCATCATTTTATCCCATATTCCATTTGGGAATAATGGATAATTTTTAATATTTTTAAAATAATTAAATATATTATCTATGTTAAAATTAACAATTATATCACCATCAATAAATATATATTTGTAATTTTTATTTTTTGATAATGTATATTTCATTAATTTTGGTTTTAATGTTAAGATTTTATATATATTTTCATTATCTCTATCAACATAATAAGATTTTCTTAACCCATTATTAACTATTATATTAAGATCATATCTTACCATTTGGACATTTTTATAATCTAAATCCCAATTAAAATTAATGGTATAACATATTATTTTATAATTAGAAAATAATGATATACTTTTTAATAATTTTTCAGTTAAATCTTTATAATTTTCAGTTGTATATGTAATAAAAAACTTTTTCATTAAGATATTAATTTATATTATTATAAATAATAATAATATAAAGTTTAAAAAAAAACCCCCCTTGCGGAGGGTTTAAGGCTCGAAATGATATAATCAAACATCACTAAGACGTAAGAATAGACATTGTATGACCTCTAAGGACTTACAATGAATCATTCCCAACCAAAAATATTTTAAAAATTATATCTTATTTTTGACATATTTATTTCTCCTCTTTCATATATGAATCTATTCTGACTTGGTATATATCTTAAATATAATCTATCTGATAGATTACCTATTATTTTTTGATTACTCCCATTAGGATTATCAATAGCAATTGCTAATTTAAATGGAAAACTTATAGTTTTTTTTCTACCTAAAACTTTTATTTTTGTTGTTCCACCTATAACTGTATTGTCATCGCATAATTCATATCCATTTATTGTTTGAACATAAAACCAATCATATATGTTTATTGGTATAACAAAACTATTATTATTTATCGTACTTCCACTTATATTTAAAAATTCCCATTCAGTATTAACACCATTGTTTTTTATTTCTGTAACAACTGAATCTATTTTTCCGCTATAATAATTACTATTAGGATATTTTATTCCATTTAGATGTGGTGTGTGTACATATTTTTTATGATTTATAAACATTTCATTTGCTTCATCAACTATTTTATTTCTATTTTTATATCTAAATAACCAAATTTCTGGATTATAATTTAAAAATTCTGTATTATTACTTGACCATCTACCAATAAGTTGAGATGATGATCTATTAGTTATAGATATATTTGATTTAAAATAATTTTTTGAAAATAATGTTAATTTTGGAATTTGGATTCCACCATTACCAACACCATAACATGAATCTAATAAATCATAAAAATCTTCTTGTGTCGGTATATCTCCTGTTTCGTATTTGGTTTTTAAATAATCAATACTTCTAATCATTTTTAATATTATTATTATTATTTTTATCCTATTATAAATGTTTTAGAAATTATCATTGATCCAATCCCATGTTTTCTAATTAGAATTCTACCAGATGATTGACATTTTTTATAATCATCATTTAGATGTTTTAAATATTGATCATATTGTTCTTTTAATATTTCATAATCAATATAATTATTGATTATTTTTTCTTTTCTTTTTGTTTCTATTTTTTGATAAATATCATTTAATTTCATGTTATATATTTATTTTTACACTTTTTTATATATTAAAAAATAATAATGATTTTTTACATTTTAACTATTAATTTTATTATATATAATAAATAAAAAATTATGGGATTTGTATATTTAATGGAAAATAAAATTGGTAATGAAATAAATTATAAAATAGGATATACAAAAAATTTAAAAAAACGATTAACAGAATTAAATACTGGCAACCCTGGTGAATTAAAAATTATTAAAACACATAAATCATTAATAGGATTAAAAATAGAAACCATTGTACATAGATATTTGAAAACAAATAAAATAAAAGGTGAATGGTTTAAATTAGATGAAAAGATAATTAATGATTTTAATAAAATATGTGAAACAATTGAAAATAATTATAAAGTTTTATATGATAACAATAATTATTATTTAAATAAATAAAAACTTTAATATATTTTTTTATATAAATATAAAAATAATAATAGTTTATGATAATAACAGTTCAGCCAAGTGATATAATTAAACGTTGTTTATGGAACGAATATAAAAGATTTTGTTTAGGTGGTAAATCAAAAGATGAAATAGATTTATTTATAATAGAAGATAAACCATTTATTATATCTGAAGATGATGCTTATGTTATTGGTTTGTTGAAAGTTGTTGAAACAGATAATTTAGTACATAGATTTAAAATATATATTGAAGATTTATTAAATGCTCGTAGTAATTTATTTGATAATAAATTATTTATTAATAAAAATACAATCATGTATGATGTATTAGATTTTAAAAATAGATTTCCAATATCATTTAAAGCTCCTAATTTTGAATATAAATCATCAATAGATGAACTGAATCAAAAAATTGATGAAGTATATGAAGAATTAACAAAATTAAAGGTTTATACTAAAATTATAAAAGATAAAACATATAATTTTGTTTTATCTAATAGTGTTAAATCATTACTTTAATTAATGAAAACTATACTATTTTTAAATGTCCAATAAAAAAATATACCAATATCATTAGATATTGTTTTTTTTATATCATCAGATATTTTTAATTCCCCCACATCTTTATGTCTATTCATAAATGGAAAGTCATCTAATATATTATCATAAGATCCATTATAATAATAAATATTTTTATTGGTTTTTGTTTTTGATATTATATCATATACAATATGTTCTAAAATATCATAAAATATATATTTTTTATAAGAAAAATACATTTGGAATTTAGTTTTAATTGATGAAAATTCTGATAATTTGTCATAATTTAAAAAATCATTTTCATATTTATTTTTTAATTTATTGATATCAGATAATGATAAAACATTTTTAAATATTTCATCATATGACATATTTAATAATCTTTCTTTAGTTACAGGATTTGATTTTTTTGGTTTCCAATTTGGTTCTTTTATAATTTCATAATCCCAATATTTACCTTTTGAATTATATACTTTTCTTACTCCACCTTTATTTTTCCAAAACATTTTAAATTATTATTTTATACAACAGGTTTAAAAATTATACCATTTTTAAATACCCAAAAAAAGAACACTCCACTATTGAAAATAAAATTATCTCTTAAATTATCTGGTATATTAATTCTATCTTTTTGACGTATATCCCATAAATCATTATATGGTATTTGTCCATTAAATTTATAAATTTTATATCCTGGTATTCTACTGTTTAAATGATTAAAATATAATTTTATTATTTCTAATTCATTTATTTTTTTTTGTTTTAATAATTCTTTAAATTTATTACCTGTATCTATATCATTTATTTTATTTTCATAATCAATGATATTATCGATTGATATTAATAATTCTAATTCATTTTCATTAAAGAAATCTTCAATTTTTATTGTATTCAATTCATCTATTGTAATATCATCAAACAAGTAATCATCATCATCATCTTCTTCTTCCTCTTCTTCTTCCTCCTCTTCTATTATATCATCATTTTCACTTTTATTTGAATTATTTTGTTTGTTTAATGATGTATTTTTTAAAGATTTTGTATTTAGTAAATATTTAATAGAATATGGAATAATTGAACCATTTTCAAATTTTATTGTAATTGAATCTCCCTTTATATTTACAATTTCACCAATACCATTATATACATGATAAACTTTATCATAAAGTTTTAATTCTTTTTTATTATTTATATCACTTAGTATATAATTATTTTTATCTTTAAATTCATTTAATTCTTCAAATAATAATATTTTATTATTCATTTTTTTTATTTTTATTTTATTTATATATAAATATATAAAATTATATTTTAATATAAAATTATTTTATTTACCATTCACTACTATCAATTATTGATAATATATTAATTATATTTTTATAATCAGAATCATTAAACATAAAAGATGTTAGTATATTTCTTCCGTCATAAATAGTGTCAATATACACATAATCTTTTAATTTATTTATAATGTTTTTTGGTAAATAAACTATTTCACCACTTGGATAACCAACAACCATTTCATATTTTTTGTCCAATTTTAATCCCATTTATTTTTTGGAAAATTATCTGCATATAATTTTCTGTTTGCGTTATCAGCTAAAATTAATTTATTTTCATCAACTATAATATTTTGATTTAAAATATTATTAATTTTTTCTTTTAATATAATATCGTTAAATATTCTTAAATTTGTATATTTAATATCTGATCCAATAATATCAATTTTTCTATTTATATCAAAATCAAATAATGATATACTACTTTTAAACGTATGTAATAATTCAAATGTTGTACTAATATTATGAATTTCTTGATTATCAATTGGTTTAAATCCACTATTAACTAAATATGTATATCCTGTTGTATTACTTGATAATACAGTTGCTAATTCAAATGTATCTGGGTTAACCATTTTTATATTATAATCACCAGGTCTTTTATATATTTCCATAGTAATTTTTTCTTGTCTTTGATCTAATAATATGACTAAACCATACCATATATTTGTTTTTAATTCAACATCCATCATGAAATAAGTTTCATTAATTTGAAATATTATTTTATTTTTATTATACCAATATCTATAACCTAATTTATTTGATTCATCATAATTATTTAATAAATTAAAATTCTTTTTATTATTTATATGATAATCTAAATATGATTTTTTATATGTTAATGGATCATCTTCTATAAATTTATTATTGAAATTAAACCATGATATAAATGTTCTATTATCTGGTACATTTAAAGTATTATCCGTAATTCTATAAGTAATAGCTTTTTTTCCTATAACATTTTTAAAATCATAATAATAAGACGCAAAATCTATATTACCATTATATATTGGAATATTATTGATAATAACATTTTTATATATTGTGTGTCTAGTTGTTTCATTTGTTATTGGTTTAGTTTGTTCTTTATTTGCTATTTTATCTCGTTCTTCTTTATTTTCTTTTCCAATTATTTCATCAATAGTTGTATTTTTTGTTAATTTATCAATTTTATCTTTAGATTCTTTAGATAAATTTCTAATATTAACTTTTTGTTCGTATTTTTCTAATATAACTTTCCAATAAATCCCAGCATTCATTATTTCTCTAAATACTTGAGCGTGTTTAACTCTATACAATCTATTTAAATCACAAAAATATAATATATCATTTTCTGATGGTCTTTTTTCTATTCCAAAATTTGTTTTAAATTCATCTTTTAATATATGTATTTCAAATGTATCCATTAAATCTAATGTAAATTTATTCATTGTAATTGTATTATCTGGGAATTTATTATCAGGTACTAATATTTTTATAGATTTAATATCTATAATATTATATAATTGATATTCATGTAATGACATATCTGTTCCATTTTCATCAGGATCAGTTAAATGATAATCAACACTCCAAGCAAATATACTATTTATATCATTTGCTATTTTATTTGCTAAATCAGTGATTTTTGTTGTTTCATATGGATTCCACATACCTTCTTGATTATCTTTAGAATTATTTTCTAAATTTAATTCATTTGTTGATGTTGAATAAATATAACAACTCATATTTTGTGTTAAATAATCCATTTTTAAACCATAATTATTTAAACTATTGTTTGTATTAGTTGATGGTAAATTATTATTATTATCACCAGGTCCTAAACCACAACTAAAAGTATTACCAGATACATTATTATAATAATTTGTTAAACAATCTTCTTTTAATCCATATTTATTTGTTTTTAAATAATTAGCACTAACATTTTGAAAATCTCCTTTTAAAACAATATCATATATAATTGTAGGTGATGAATTTTGGTTTATTTGTGTTATCAAATATTCTATTTGTGCAAATCTTAATTCATTAAATCTAAATGTAGATATATTTTCTTTTGTTAGAGGTTCCCATTCAGAATAAAATCTTCCATTATTTTGAGTGACTCTAAATTTGATATCAATATTACCAATATTACCTCTTTCTACAATATCATAATTATCAATAGAAAATACTTTATATAAATCCTTTGGTTTTAATACAATTTGATTATTATCATCATCAATTATAGCAACACTTTCTGATTCATTAAATTTATAATATCCATTTATTGTAACACTATTAATATAAATATTTGTTGGGTTATTATTATCATCATCAATTCTGTAAAATATGATTTCAAAATCAAATGGTTCATTTGGATTTAAATTTAATGGGTTATCTATTGTAATATCTTTAATATTTATAGGATCACTCCAACAACTATCACATGGTATTGTATCTAAATTATTATTTTTATATTTTAAAAAAATTTTTAAATATTGTTTATCATTAATAATACCATCAGTTACATATAATATATTTGTTATTTTAGTTAAACCATATATTGATTCTGGGTTTTTTAATGACAATGTAGTATCACCAGATAAAAGAACTGGATTACCAATAAAATTAATTGTAAATGTTTCATTTAATTTTTTATTTAAAACATATTGCATTATAATATTTTGATTATTTTATTTTAATATATATATAAAAATATAAAAGTATAATAATATGCCATATATAATACCAAATAATGTTATGTCACCAGAAAAGAAAATAATTAAACCATATGATTGTTCTTTTATTGCTGTTGATGGTCCTCAAATAAAAGGAAAAATAGATTTAACAGGTTTAGAATTGTTATATGAAAATCAATATACAACTCAAGTTGTTCTTAATGAATCTGATAAAGATATACCTGTTCACTATGGTTTTTTAGGTGATAAAATCACATTTTTATTAATTAGAGCAATTTATAAACCAAGTGATACAAATTTTGCAATTGAAACAGATCAATATATTGAATATTATTTTTCTGATGATACAACTATTAAATATATGGGTCAATTGATGATTTTAACTGGTAATAGTATAAAAAGAATATCTAAATTATATTTAAATAATCCAAGTAGTGAACAAAAAGTTTATTTAGAAATTTTTGCTGCTAATCAATATCAATCAAATATAGATGCTGATACATTATTATCAACATCTAATAATATATTTCATAATTTATATTATAATAATATTATTAGTGATAATTATAATAATGGATCAACTATGTTATATATTACAGATGATAATGGTAATGTTAAATTATCATTACCTTATGATAATATAAAAACAATAACAAGAGATAATGATAATAAAACATTATTAATAGGTACTGATTCACCAGAAAAAATTAAATTAAATTTTTTAAGTGATTTTAATATGTGTCAAGCTCATAGTAGAATAAGTTGGGTATTGGAAGATAAAAATAATAGAAGATTAACTATAAATAATCCATCATTGGATAATGTTGCACCTATTATTAATTGGACACTTAGTGGTTCTACTACAGGAATTACATATGATTCTGGTAATACAATTTTATCTAAAATTAATATAATAGATTTATTTGTATCAGGTATAACAGATAATAGAGATGGTATAATGGATAAATATGATTTAGAATTAAATATTTATCAAGAAAATAATATAGTACCACTTGATAATATATTATTTAATGATGGACCATATTTATATACTTTATATTTTATTGTTAAAGATATAGCTTGTAACTATATTAAATATACAAAATATATAAAAATAATATAAAACTATGGGGTATGATTATTTATCAAGTAATTTTGTTTTTGATAAAACAGTTGATGATAAAAGAATTAGAATTTTTAATAAAGAAAAAGAATTAATACATAGTATTGATCCTATGGTATCATATTTTTATTTGTCAAATTCTTGTATTATTATAAAAATAATAAATAAAAATGATATTAAATTATCATTTAAAGATATTGATGATGCTATTAAAGCAATGGACAAATTGGTTAAATTAAAAGAAAAATTTAGACAATAAAAATTTATATATATACCTATATAAAAAATAATAGATATTATGTCATTACCAAGAAAAAGAAATATAGAACAATTAAAAAGATTAAGAAAACAAATTGGTGAAGATATTGGTGATAAAACGAATAAAAAAAATATTAAATCAATGAATAATTTAAATTGGACTAATAATCCTTTAGATAGAAAAATAGATACATATGAAGGATTTGTTGAAAGTCAAAAAATAGGTAAGAAAAATAAATCAACAATTAAAGAAAATTTGAAATTTGATGAAGAAGCATTTGTAATATGGGAAAATTATTTAATGGAAAATGAAGATTTTGTGAAAAGTCATTATGATGATAGAGAATTAATTATTAATGATATTTTAGAAAAATATGATTATAAAGAAGGTGTAGATAGTATGGTTGATGAATTTTTTATGTATTTAGATTCATATTTAGAAGGTGATTTAACATATTCAACAAATGAAAGTGTTTATAATAGAGGAGTTGGTCCAGGTAATTTTGGATTATTTAAAAATAATGTAAAAGATAAACCATCATTTAGAAATTCAACAGATATTTTTAAAGTTGGTAAATATATCCAAGTTGGAAATATAGAAGGATTTATTGATTCAGTAGATGAAGATTATATCTATATAACAAAATTACAAGGTGTTGGTAAAATAGAAAAAGTGTCATATAAAGAAATGATGAAAAAAATAAAATTTTCTAAAATTAATGAAAATAGTGGATTACCTAGTGAATTTTGGGATGATGAATATGATGAAGATAATTTTATTGATGATTATGACGAAAATGATAATAATATGATTGTTCAGGAACCAGAAATAGAAACACAAGAAGAACAAGAACAGGAGATTCAAATAGATGATGATCCAGAAATAGAAATAGAAATAGAAAATTATGGTACTGAAGATAATCCAAATGGAAAATATAATTTTTAATGATGAAAAATGTTAAAAACTTTAATAATTGGAATGTTAATGAAAATTCGTATAAAAATGATTTTAAAGGAGTTAAATGCAATTTTTGTGGACAAATGGTAAGTGATGATTATTCATCTAAAATTAATCATATTTATACAAAACATTTAGAACATCCTAAGATGGATGGTTATTTACCAACAAAGGAATATAGTCCGTCTATAACAGTTCCACAAGGGGGTAAACGAGATTACCAATTGGTAAAATTATATTTTGATAAAAATTAAATTATGAAATATTTAAAACATTATAATTTTGATAATTATGTTGATAATATTAAATCGATTGTAGATAGAGAATCAGATGTTTATAATAAAGATATTGAAACTCAATTTTCAATTGATTTATTTTATGATTTAAAATGGACAATAAATGATTATTTAAAAGATAAACAAACAAATTCTTTTGTTGATAATGAAGAAGATGAATATAAAAAAAGAATATTTAGAGATATAGATGGTATTTTATACAAATATTCAAAACATACATATCATATAATAAAAAATTTACCTTTAGTTAGTGAAATCATGTGGAAATACATAAATAAAACTATTCCGTATAATGATGTAGAAAATAAACATCATTTACAAGATCATATATTTAATACTGTTACTAATATTATTAAAGAATTAAAGTCTAGAGAATTATTTGATATATAAATTTTTTATATTTTTATATTTAATATATAGAATAAATAAAAAAGATATAAGAAATGAAATATTTAAAATATCTTAATGAAGAAATAAGATTTCCATTTTGGAAAAAAGATGTATTAATTGTACCAATTATTATTGATAACAAACAATATAATTATAGATTGATTAAAATGAGGTCTAATATGATGGGAAATAAATGGTTTTTTAATTTATCTGGTGATGTTGGTGAAGTTACTATTAAATATGATGTTGATATTAATCAATTTAAACTTGTACGAATTTGTAATTTAATAAAAAAACCAAGATTAACGGATGATTCTAAAAATATTTTATTAGATTTTATTAAAAATAAAAAGATTATTGATTATTTGCCATGGGATGATAATTGGGTGTGGGTATAAAATAAAAAAAATATATGAAATATATTAAAAAATTAAATATAGATTTTAATAATTGGGATGAAATTCAAAATACAGTTAAAATAGGTGATAAAATTAAATTAGTTACATTCCCATATGAAAGTGATGATTTTGATAGCATTGGTATGTTAAAATCTATACCAATAGGTACTGAATTTTTTGTTACAAATGTTAAAAAATATAATGATGAAATATTTATTAAGATAATTGATTATAATGGTAATAATCATTGGTTTTGGTATAAATTAAAATATTTTAAAATTATTAAAAAAGTCAATGAAGGTATGGATACTCCTTCAATGAATGAATACCCATATCAATATAATACAATAGATAATATGCCAAGTGATAATAGTATTGGTAAACAATTACTTGATAATAAATTTCAACAAATACAAGATGCTTTAAAATTGGTTATAAAGAAAAACAATCCGAATTTTGATGATTCTGATATTGAAAAACAATTACAAGGTTTTTTTAAAATAGGTTCATATAAATTAAGTGATATAAAAACAATATCTGATAATTGTACTAATATACAAAAATGTGCAAATAAAATTTATAAAAAATATTTTAAGTATGTAGATATTGACCAATATAAAGATAATGTAAATGATGTGAATACAGATGTTGTAATGGAAAATAAAATAAAAAGATTTTTAAAATTTTAAAATAGATATGAAAAATTATATAGGATATTTAAATGAAACTAAACTAAACAAAAAATATGGATTTTTTATGTTTTTAGATGCTATTGATCATATGAAAAATTCATTTGTAAATAAGGATTATTTAAATACAAAAAACTTTAATATTTTTTTTAAAACTGATAATATTAAAGATAAACAAAAATTAACTGATTTTTTAGAATTTAAGATGTCATTGAATGTAGCTTATCAAACATTTATCCATATAAGAAATTTAAGATTATCTTTTTATTTTGGTGTACGAAATTATTTTTTAGAATATGGGTTTTTAGATGATAAAAAAAATACTGTATACAAAGTTGGTGAGTTTAAAATAAATTCTAATTTTTTAAAAACTATAATTGATTCATATAAATCTTTTGTTTTAATATCAAAGGTTTTATCTGAAATAAAATTAAAAGATTTAATTACTTTACAGAATATTAAAAATGATTTAAGATATTTATTTGATGTGAAATTTAATGAAATTCAAATAAGAGATAATGATAAAGTAATTAAAAAAATAGATAACATAGAATTAAAAAATTATTATAAAGGAAATGATGATATTAGATTATTTTTTGACGAATGGTGTTTTAATTATAAATGGTATTATACTACATATAATTATATAGACAATGATAATAATTATACTTATTTTATAGTAAAAATAAAAAATACAGATACAGATTTAAATTTTCTTAAAAAGAATTTTGATATAAAAAGAATATCTGAAAATAATGAAGAAAGCAGTTCATTTGTTGATCAAACTCCCAGAACGAATGTTGTTGATCCAATGACAACAGAACCTTTAAATGCTCCTCAATTAAAAGTATTAAATAAAAATTTATCTAAAAATACAAATATAGATAAAGAAAAAGAATTAATTAAATATTTTAAAGATTTAAAAAGAATTTTATTAAAACTTAGTAAAGATGTAACAAAAAATAAAAGTTATATAACAAATCATTTATATCCATTAGTTGGAAAATATCAAAAACCATTTAACGATATTAAAAAAGATTTATATTGGTTACAAGATAAATTATCTAATAATATGAATTTTATAGAAGGTGAAGAAAATAAATTAAAAAGAAAAATGGATAGACAGAAAATTAAAAATAAGAAGAATAAAAATAAAAAATAATTTATTTTTTTAATTTTAATTTACAATAATCACAAAAATTAATATTTGATTTTTGAATTTTCCATTCATCGTAAATTGGTTCTAATAATTCATAAAAATATGATGGTATATCCATTTTACTATTTGGATTAATATCATAATATATTTTTTGACCACATTCTATAATTTTACTTGTATTCATTGTTTTTATTTTATATAAATATAAATAAAATATTTTAATATGAAAAATTAAATTACATCTATTTTTATTTTATCACTAGTTGAATTACCATCTGAATCAGTAACTTTTATTGTATAAATAGTTGTTGTTAATGGTTTATCAATTATGGTAGATTTAGTTGAATTGAATGATGAATCAATATTAGATGACCATTTATATTTATAATCTTGCCAATTTCCTTTTGTTGCTTTAACGGACAATGTTACTTCTTCGTTTTGATGTATTTCATTTTTATTACTATTAATTTCTAATTTTATTGGTTCTGGTGGCTCACCATTTACACCTGGTGGTGTTTGTAATTTTTTCTGGAATGATGTAATTATTGTTATTATTGATGTTATTGTTGCTAATACTGTATTTATTGTTATTAATCCAGTGTTTATTGGGGTAACAACAGAATTAAGTTTATCTTTTGGTACAGCAAATTCTAATATTGTTAAAGAACTAAAAAAAGGTAATAGTTGAGTTAATAATGTTTTAAATGATTGTAAACTTGAAAAAACACTTTGAACTGCGGAAAATGCAACTGGTAAACCTGACCCAATTGGCATAATTACTGCTGATGCGGCAACTGTTACAGTTGCTGCTCCTATTTCTACACCTAATTGAGTTGCTGATTTAGATATTTCTATAGATTTTTGTTTAATAACATTAAGTGATGTTTTTAATTCTTTTACTTTTTTATCAATATGTTTTTTAGTTGTATCTTTTAATTTTGATTTTTGTTCATTAACAACACCATTAATATGATCTAATTTACCATTTGAATCATATTGTAATTCACCATATATAATTTTATATGCTACTTTTTCATCCATTCCTTCAGATACAAAAATATTATAAATAATTTCATTTGTACTTAAAGTTGGAATTTCAATTTCTCCATTTAATTTTTGAATATTATCACTTACTTTATTTACATTATTAATCAAGTCATCAAACATTTGAATATGTTTTTTTATTTATATATAAAATATAAATAAGCATATAACTAATTTTATTGATTTAAAACATTCTTCTTTTTATATATAAAAAGAAAATGTAAATATGAATCAAAAAAATTCATTTGTATCATTAGCTGAAGAAATTGCAGCAATGAATAGAAATTCAGTAGAAATAGTAACAAAATTAAATAATATAGTAACATCTCAAGATTCGGCGGTTTCTATTACATTAGTTGATGGTGAGGGTAATAAAACAGATTATTATATGCCAACTGTTGGTTATTTAAAAAAAGAAATTGATAGAATTAATTCAAATATTAAAAGATTAGCAGGTATTGAATCTACAACTAATATTATAGATGGGAAATCAGTAAGAAAAATATTTACAGTTGATATTAATAAAGAACCTTATCCTGTAAATGAATTAAATAAAATAACAACATTTAAACCTATTAATAATTATTTTTTTGAGTCGTTAATGAACCCATTATTATCAATTAATATAGATTTAACAGATAAAGTAACAAATAGTGTTAATAAAGTATTATCTAGAAGATATATTGTTAATTTTGAAAAAAATGAAGATGGTTCATTAACAATAGATGGGTTGACAGCATATAATATATTTAGTGATAATTTTTTAAATAAAACAGATATAAATATAAATGATTTTGTTAATTGGTATGATAATCAAATTATTGGTTTAGTTAAAGATGTTGTTAAACCTTATGATGAACAAATATTTGATTTAAGTATTAATGAATCAAATTATCATGGAATATTTTCTGTGATTAAAACAGAAACAGATACTATAAATAGAAAAATGTGGTATCATTTAAATACTTTAACATATTATACAAATGATGGTTATGATAAAACGTTGTCTGTTGGTGATAATTTGATATTAAATAAATTAAATTCAACATCAAGATGGGAAGTTAAAGAAGTGAATACAGAATCATCTAATTTTAGAGTAGTTTTAGAAAGATTAGAAGGATATGATCCAATACCAATTGGGGTAAATGTATTAAGTTATTATTCAAATATAAGATATAAAAAAAATGTTGACATAACTATTGGATTTGATGAATTTTGTGTAATTTTTATAAAATCTATAAATACAGATAGTAATGTTATATCAACAACATGGTCAAAAGGTGTATCATTTAATTCAAATGACTTAATGCTAGATACTGATAAAAGTACAACAATGAATGATTATTATGTTCATAAAGTGTATGATTATGGTATAGTGTTAAAAGATTTAGTGAAAAAGACAATTCCTGTTGAATATGCTGAAGAACCAAATGTTCCTATTTTAGATGATACAAATTTTAAAGTTGTACAAATAAATAATCATTTGACAAGTTCTAAAGATGTTGATACATTAAATAAATTACATTCTAATAGTATATCAATTAAATCTAAATTATCTGAATTAAATAAAGCAATTACAGATAAACAGAAGGAGATTAATACTCAGTCATTAGTTTCACCATCTGATATAGAAATTTTACAAAATGAATTACAAAAATTAATTAGTGAACAAAATAGTGAAACAGTATCGTTGTCAACTGTAATTTCACAAATCAAATCATTAAATTCTACAACATCATCAGTTAATGCTAAATTTAGAGTTAGGGGATTTTGGGAAATTCCACCACCATCTTTAAATGATAAAACTGATCCTCAACATATTGTTCAATTCAGAATACA
>Ga0256827_10001051_pt1 | contig 17456 bp, 21 predicted proteins | sample CV84metaG_FD_185977 | JGI IMG/M metagenome (GOLD analysis project Ga0256827, IMG submission 185977) | Hydrothermal vent microbial communities from East Pacific Rise, Pacific Ocean - CV84 | ecosystem: Environmental > Aquatic > Marine > Hydrothermal vents | place: Pacific Ocean: East Pacific Rise... | reverse complement strand
GGACTTCGTGTTGTTCGTCCATTCCCATTTGCTGAAATCGCTGATGCACTTAAAGATGTAAAAGCTGTTGCTGCACTTGATCGTTCAGCTCCAGGTGGTGCTGCTGGTATGTTATTTAACGAAATTTCTGGTGCATTATTTAATACAGAGAGTAAAATGCTACTTTCTGGTTATATTTATGGTCTTGGTGGACGTGATTTAACTAAGAAACATTTAGTAGATCTTTACAATGAGCTTCAAGCAAATGCTGATGCTGGTAAAGTACTTACTCAACAACAACAGTTTATCGGTGTTCGTGGACCGAAACTAGCTTATTTATAGGAAATTTTTATGAGTGAAATGAAAAAAATTAAAAACTTAAAAGAGTTCTCAACATCTGCTGATCGTTTTGAAGGTGCAAACCTTTTATGTCCAGGTTGTGCACACTCTATCATTGTTCGTGAAGTTTTAAATGCAACAAATGATGATTTGGTTCTTGCAGCTTCTACAGGTTGTCTGGAAGTTTGTACTGCTGTATATCCATATACTTCTTGGGATGCTTCTTGGATACATATAGGTTTTGAAAATGGTTCTACTGCGGTTGCAGGTGCAGAAGCTATGTATAAATCTTTAAAAACAAAAGGTAGACTAAAGCAGCCTGATCGTAATCCTAAGTTTGTTGCTTTTGGTGGTGATGGTGCTTCGTATGATATTGGTTTTCAGTGGATATCTGGTTGTATGGAGAGAAATCATGATATGATGTATGTTGTTCTTGATAATGAAGTGTATGCCAATACTGGTGGTCAGCGTTCATCTTCTACGCCTATTGGTTCAAGTGCCACGACTACACCAGCAGGTTCTATATCTTATGGTGAGACTAGAAACAAGAAAGATATGATGGGTATTATGGCTGCTCACAATATACCATATGCTGCACAAGTTGCTCCAAATAAGTGGAAAGATATGGTTAAGAAAATTCAAAAAGGTTTTGCAACGGAAGGTGCAGTATTTATAAATGCAGTATCACCTTGTACAACTGAGTGGAAATTTGATCCTAAAGACACTATGCATTTAACAGATCTTGCAACTGACTCTTTAGTATTCCCTTTATATGAAATAATAGGTGGTCATGAGTTAAATATAACTTATCGTCCTAAAAATGTTGTTCCTGTTGAAGAGTATTTAGCTGCACAAGGTCGTTTTAAACACCTTTTTAAAGATCAGTATAAATACTTGATAAAAGAATGGCAAGAGCGTGTAGATGCTAACTGGGCTTATTTAAATCGCCGTGAAGAAGCTCGTGTTTAAAACAAATTTTTAGTTTTATTATTTCTACAATCAATGAGCAAATACTAGGTTCTTTTCCTAGTTTTTTGCTTATTGTATATAACTGATCCCAAATTCAAAACTTCTTTATTTTATTTATCTTTTTAACTTCAATTTATAATCAAACTTTTTTGCTAAAATACTTTTGATAAATTGCACTAGTGTAATTATCTTGTTATTGAAGTAAAATATAAAACTAAGGAATTATATATGCCATTATTAGACTCATTTACAGTTGATCATACAAAAATGCCAGCGCCAGCAGTTCGTAAAGCGAAAGGGATGAAATCAAAATCAGGAGACGCTATTACAGTTTATGATTTGCGTTTTTATAAGCCAAATATTGATAAAATGGATGGACGTGGGATACATACTTTAGAGCATCTTTTTGCTGGTTTTATGAGAGATCATTTAAATTCAAAAGATGTGGAGATTATTGACCTTTCACCTATGGGATGTCGTACAGGTTTTTATATGTCTGTTCTTGGTAAACCATCAGAAAAAAAGATAGCTAAAGCTTGGAAAAAATCTATGGAAGATGTCTTAAAAGTTAAAAGTGAAAAAGATATTCCAGAATTGAATATTTATCAATGTGGAACTTATAAAATGCATTCACTTAAAAATGCTAAGAAGATAGCAACAGATATCCTTTCTCATAAAATAGGGATAATGGACAATAAAAAACTTACACTATCAAAGAAAAAATTAAAAGAGATAAATAGCTAATGTTAGTTCTTCTACCTATGAATTCAGACAATGTTCAAGAAGCAGAGATAACTAAGGTTTTTGATGCAAAGGTTTGGGCTCAATTACGTATAGAAGAAGGTGAATTAATAGAAGTTTTGCATAGTGAAAAGTTTGATGGTTTTGAAAATTGGTCAGAGGCTGCTGTTGTTTGTAGTGATGCTGAACCTGTTATGGATTTTATGAATATGTCTATGATAGTTTTAGTTGCACATACTCAAAAAACGATAGATGAAATAGTTGAAGCATATCTTTTTAGAGAGCTTCATGATATAGCATATTAAAGGATTTATATGGACTTAAAACAGTTTTTAGAACTTTTTAATCCATATCCTGGAAGTAGTTATTTGCAGATAACAGATAAAGTAGATGAAACAACTGATCTACTTTATAAGCTGATGCAGAATGTAGATGGAGTTTTAAATTTAGTTATATACTCTGATAAGGATGAAAATTTATCTGAAATATATCCAGATGCAAATATTCAATATATAAAAAATTTAACTCAACCCTTTAGGGCACTTCCCAGAACAAATGATATAGTCATATTTAAAGATATATTTCATAAGCATATAAAGCAAGAAACTATACTTAAAATAGCTTATACAACCTTAGCAAATGCTGCGGAAATAATAATTATGCATAAAAAAGGCACAGCAGATACCAATGAGATACTAGAGATGCTTGAAAGATTTGAGTTTCGTTCACAAAATCAGATAGATGTGCTAGATAAGTATGACTTAGTTATGGCAAAAAAACTTCATATGTGGGGTAACGGGTTATAAACCTTATATATAAGAATTATATCTTATGTATAAAAAATACAATTTATTACCTATATCTTATTAATTTAGGTAAAATACTCCATAAATTACCCATATAGTAAAAATAGGTGCAAAACTGTATAATGAGTACACGCTTCCACTTCTTCCTTTAAAACAAGAACTAGAGAGTAAAAAAGTATTAAAAAAGATTGTCAGTGCTAACATTGCTCTTGCAGAACTAAAAGGTGCTGTAAAATCTATCCCTAATCAAAGTATCTTAATTAATGTACTATCTCTTCAAGAGGCTAAAGATAGTTCTGAAATTGAAAATATTGTGACTACATATGATGAACTATATCGTACAGATATAAACAGATCTAACATATCACATCAATGGTTTGATACGAGAATATTTCCCAAAGAAAATGCTATTAGTTGATATCACAGATGAGCGAATAGTTGAAGTTCAAAACAGATTAAATCGTAGACCTAGAAAAGTACTGGGATACAAAACACCAGTAGAAGTTTTTTTCGATACAATTACGAAATCTTATGGTGCAGTTTAATCAGGTGTTGCACTTACTACTTGAATTGGCGGTATATTAGAAAGTACAAAAGTTGGTCGTGATGTTTACTTCATAAATAAACAATTGTTTGCCTTATTGCAAGACAAGTGACTTTAAAATTGGTAAGCAGAATTTATTTGGATTGTGTTAGATGTATAGGTGGTGGCCAATCTCGGAATCGAACCAAGGACACACTGATTTTCAGTCAGTTGCTCTACCGACTGAGCTAATTGGCCACGGTAATTTTATTAAAAAGTCTTTAAAAGAGGTGGTGGCCAATCTCGGAATCGAACCAAGGACACACTGATTTTCAGTCAGTTGCTCTACCGACTGAGCTAATTGGCCATCTTTTAAAGTCCGAAATTATATCTATAAACTACTGAAATTAAACTTATATGAGAAAAAGCTTTTTGTTTGTGTTATACTTTCGTTTTTATAGATAAAAATAAGGAGAATTTAGTATGAAGTTTATATTATTGGCGTTAGCCGTAGTTTTTATCATCTCTGGATGTTCAGCAAAAAAAATAAATGAAAATGTAGATAGCATTACAAATGATGTATCAAAAGTATTTAAAGAATCTACACAAAGTTCTAAAGAATAGTCTATCGTATCTTTAAACTTATTAACGCTAGCAAGTTAGATAAAACAGATATAATCCAAAATCTAACTATAATCTTATTTTCAGCCCAGTTTTTCATTTCAAAATGATGATGAATTGGGGCCATTAAGAAAACTCTTTTCTTACGAAGTTTATAACTTCCAACCTGCAGTATAACAGATAAAGTTTCTATAACAAAGATAGAGCCGATAAGTAGTAAGAGTATCTCACTTTTAGATATAATGGCAAGATATCCTAAAAAAGCTCCTATAGTTAAAGATCCACTGTCTCCCATAAACACCTCTGCTGGGTGACAATTATGCCATAAAAATCCAGTTAAAGCACCCATTAAGGCACTAGCAACAATACTGACTTCTCCAACATCAAAATTTGGCATAAGAAGATAAGCACTTAGTTTTGCATGCCCAGTTATATATATAATGATACTAAAAGAGGTGAGAGCGATGATGGATGGTACAGTTGCTAAGCCATCAAGTCCATCTGTTAAGTTTACAGCATTTGATGTAGCTATGATGACTAGTATCCATAGTAAAATAGAAAAAATTCCCATATCAAAAAGAGGTGTTTTTAAAAATGGAATATATAAATCAGTATTAAAATTTGCATAAAAACATAAATAAGCAGAAACAATAAAGGCTGATAATATCTGAAGAAGTAGTTTTGTTTTAGCTTTTAATCCTGCAAGATTTTCATTTTTTTTTATCTTAGCAAAATCGTCTTGAAAACCTATAAGTGAAAATAGTATAAGTGTTAATAAAGCTCCAAAAGCATAAGGATTTGAGAGTTTAACAGTAAATACAGATGCTAGTATAGTAGAGCCTATAAAGACTATACCACCCATGGTAGGTGTTGATGCTTTTTCTTTGTGTCTATCTGGTGCCCATTCATTTATGGGTTGTACACTTGAAGTTCTTTGAGCCCATTTTATAAATTTTGGTAGTAAAAAAATTGTAAGAAGCAGAGCGATAAAAAAAGAGATACCTGCTCTAATTGTGATGTAGCCTAAAATATTTATATCAAAAAAAGTATGAAGCCAATAAAGCAATATATATCCTTAAAAGTTGTTTGCAATTTAGAAGCAACATTATAGTATAATCTATGCAAAAATTATGATTATAGGAATAAAATTGAGTAAAAAAGCGATTTTAGTCATCACAGATGGGATTGGTTATTCTAATAAGATAGAATATAATGCTTTCTATAATGCAGATAAACCTACATACGATAAATTATTTAAAAATACTCCTCACTCTTTGATAGATACTTCAGGACTTAGTGTTGGGTTGCCTGATGGTCAAATGGGCAACTCAGAGGTTGGACATATGAGTATAGGAAGTGGACGAGTTTTGTATCAAGATCTTGTTAAAATAACTTTAGCTTTGTCTGAAAATACCTTAGAGAAGAATGAGCAACTCCAAAAGATACTTAATTGTTCTGATAGAATACATCTAATAGGCCTTATGAGTGATGGTGGAGTACATTCACATATAGATCACTTTATGGGAATTTCAGATATAGCATCTAAACTTGGAAAAAAAGTTTTTTTACATCTTATAACTGATGGTAGAGATGTCTCACCAACATCTGCTCAAACATATATAGAAAAAGTAAAAGAACATTTACATGAAAATGTAGAGATAGCAACTATATCTGGTCGTTTTTATGCTATGGATAGAGACAATAGATGGGAAAGAGTTCAAAGAGCTTATAACACTATCGTTTATGCCAATCCAAAAACTGATTTTGATGTTAGTGGTTATATTGGAAAGTCATATTCACTTGGAGAAACAGATGAGTTTGTTGAACCTGTTGCTTTTGAAAATTATGATGGTATGAAGGATGGAGATAGCATACTTACTATAAATTTTAGAAGTGATAGAATGAGAGAATTGGTAACAGCTTTAGGATCAGATGATTTTACTCATTTTGAGAGAAAAGATATAAAAGTAAATCTTGCTACTATAACAGAGTATGATAAAAGTTTTACTTATCCAGTACTTTTCAAAAAAGATGCTCCTAAAAATACTTTGGCAGAAGTGATATCTAACGCCAATTTAAGACAATTGCATACCGCAGAAACTGAAAAGTATGCGCATGTTACTTTCTTTTTAAATGGTGGGATTGATGAACCTTATGCAAATGAAACAAGAGTTCTTATACCATCTCCTGATGTAAAAACTTATGATATGAAGCCAGAGATGAGTGCAAAACCAGTAGGTGATGCTGTATTAAATGCTATGGATGAAGAGTATGATTTTGTAGTTGTAAACTTTGCAAATGGTGATATGGTTGGACATACAGGTGATTTTGAGGCTGCAAAAAAAGCTGTAAGTGCAGTTGATGAGCAGTTAGGTTTAATACTTAAAAAAGCGAAAGAGAAAGATTATGCTGTTGTTATCACATCTGATCATGGTAACTGTGAAGAGATGAAAGATGAGGATGGAAATATCCTTACAAACCATACAGTTGGTAAAGTGTGGTGTTTTGTAGAAGCAGATGGCGTTAGTAGGGTGGAAGCTGGTGGACTAAACAATATAGCACCAACAGTTTTAAAACTTATGGATATAGAGATACCATCAGAGATGGATCACTCTCTAGTATAAAGTAAATTTAAGGAGTACATATAATGAAATTTAGTGGTAAAAATGTTTTAGTAACAGGTTCTAGTCGTGGTATAGGTGCTGAGATAGCAAAAACTTTAGCAGGTTTTGGTCTAAAAGTATGGATAAATTATAGAAGTGGAGCTAGTGAAGCGGATGCCGTAAAAGAAGCTATAGAAGCAAATGGTGGGACAGCAGCAGTTATAGGTTTTGATGTTAGTGATGAAGCAGCATTTATAGATGCTGTAAAAACTATAGTGGAGAGTGATGGAGAGTTATCTTACCTTGTAAATAATGCAGGTATAACAAACGACAAACTTGCTCTTCGTATGAAAACAGATGATTTTATGTCAGTTATAAATGCAAATCTTACATCTACTTTTATAGGAAGTAGAGAATTCTTTAAAGCTGCAAGAAAGAAAAAATTTGGCTCAGTTGTAAATATAGCTTCTATAGTTGGAGAAACTGGAAATGCAGGACAAACAAATTATACAGCTAGTAAGGGTGGTGTTATATCTATGACAAAATCTTTTGCACTTGAAGCTGCAACAAGTGGCATACGTTATAACTCTTTAACTCCAGGTTTTATATCTACAGAGATGACAGAAGTACTTAGTGATGATGTAAAAGCTGGTATAAATGCAAAGATACCTATGGGTAGAATGGGGCAGGTAAAAGAGATAGCAGAAGCTACAGCATTTTTACTTTCAGATCATGCTTCATATATAACTGGAGAGACTTTAAAAGTAAACGGTGGGATGAATATGGCATAAATTTATCTTAATTTTTAATTTAATTAAGATACTTATGATATAATTACACGATTATAAAACTTAAATACAGGAGCTATAATGGCACTAATAGATGATATCAAAGAAGTAGTTGTTGAACAATTAAGCGTAAGCGCTGATGAAGTAAAAGAAGATGCGAAATTCGTAGAAGATTTAGGTGCTGATAGCCTAGATGTTGTTGAATTAGTTATGGCTCTTGAAGAAAAATTTGACATTGAGATCCCTGATGATGAAGCTGAAAAGATTCAAACTGTTGCGGATGTTGTTGCTTACGTAGAAAGCAAAGAGTAGTATTTATTGCCAAGCATTACGCTTGGTATATAAGTTTTTTTATAAGTCAGTGGTAGATGAGATTGATTTTTAAAAGAATTTAACAATTTATTGGAGAGTAGATATGAGAAGAGTAGTGGTAACTGGTTTGGGTATGATTAACTCAGTGGGTAATGATAAAGAAAGCTCATTTAAAGCTATATGTGCTGGTGAATGTGGTATAGATACTATCACGATATTTGATCCAGAAAACTATAGTGTTAAAATCGCTGGTGAAGTAAAAGACTTTGATCCTGCTACTGTTATGGCTCCAAAAGAGGTTAAAAAAGCAGATAGATTTATTCATCTTGGTCTAAAAGCTGCATCTGAAGCTATGGAAGATGCAAATTTTGGTGATGGTATAGATATGGAAAGATTTGGTATCAGTGCTGGTTCTGGTATTGGTGGTCTTCCATCTATAGAAAAAAATTCTGTTATACTTGATAAAAGAGGAGCAAGAAGAATTTCTCCCTTTTTTATTCCCGGTGCTCTTGTAAATATGCTTGGTGGATTTGTTTCTATTGAACATGGTACAAAAGGTCCAAACTTATCTTCAGTAACTGCTTGTGCAGCTGGAACTCATGCTATAAATGAAGCTGCTAAAACTATTATATGTAATGGTGCTGAGAGAATGTTAGTTGTAACTGCGGAGTCAGCTATAACTGGCGTAGGTATAGGTGGTTTTGCTGCTATGAAAGCACTTTCTACTAGAAATGATGATCCAAAACATTCTTCTCGTCCTTTTGATGCAGAGCGTGATGGTTTTATCATGGGCGAAGGTGCAGCAGCACTTGTACTTGAAGAGTATGATGTAGCTGTTGCTCGTGGTGCTAGGATATATGGTGAGATTATAGGTTTTGGTGAAAGTGGTGACGCAAGCCATATAACTACTCCATCATTAGATGGTCCAGCTCGTGCTATGAAAGCTGCATATAAAATGGCGGGTGAACCTAAACTTGACTATGTAAATGCACATGGTACTTCAACTCCTATAAATGATAAAAATGAAACAGCAGCTTTAAAAGACTTACTGGGTGGTAAAGAAAATTGTCCTCCTATGAGTTCTATAAAAGGTCAGATAGGTCACTGTCTTGGTGCTGCTGGTGGTATCGAGGCTGTTGTTTGTTTGATGGCTATAAGAGATGGTATATTACCTCCAACTATAAATCATGAAAATCCAGATGAAAACTGTGACCTTGACTATGTAACTGAAGGTGCAAGAAAAGCAGATGTAAATGTAGTTATGAGTAACTCATTTGGTTTTGGCGGCACTAATGGTGTTGTAATCTTTAAAAAAATCTAGTAGCGAAGGATTTAATTTGGCAACTTACTTAGACTTTGAAAATAAAATCAAATTTATTCAAGAAGATATTATATCTGCTCAGGTTCGTCATGATCATGCAGCTATAAATGAATTGCAAGAGAAGCTGGACAAAGAGGTTGAAAGAACTTATAAAAAGTTAACTGATTTTCAAAAACTTCAACTTGCACGTCACGCAGATCGTCCCTACTCATTGGATTATATAAATCTTATTATGAGAGATAAGTATGAGATTCATGGGGATAGACATTTCCGAGATGATGCAGCTATACTTTGTTATATGGGATATATAGGTGATGAGAAGGTAATGGTTATTGGTGAACAAAAGGGTCGTGGAACTAAAAACAAGTTGAAACGCAATTTTGGTATGCCACATCCTGAAGGTTATAGAAAAGCTCTTCGTGCTGCAAAATTAGCTGAGAAATTTGGTATTCCTATATTGATGTTAGTTGACACACCGGGTGCATATCCTGGAATCGGTGCAGAAGAGAGAAACCAAAGTGAAGCTATAGCTAGAAACCTTTTAGAATTGGCAGATATCAAAACACCTACTATATCTATAGTTATAGGGGAAGGTGGATCTGGTGGTGCTTTGGCTATAGGTGTTGCAGATAAATTTGCTATGATGAGATATTCTGTTTTTAGTGTTATCTCACCTGAGGGTTGTTCTGCTATCCTTTGGAATGATCCTAAAAAAGCTGAAGATGCTACAGAAGCTATGAAGATAACATCTGGAGATTTAAAAGAATTAAATCTTATAGACGATGTTATAGATGAACCACTTATAGGTGCGCATCGCCAAAAAGATGTAGCAGCTGAAGCTATAAAAACTTACTTTTTAGATGAACTTTCTAAGCTTAAAGAGATGAGTTCAGAGGAAAGAATGGAGTTAAGATATAAAAAACTTACTGCTCCTGGTGCTTTTAAAGAGGATAAACCTGCTATAGAAGAAAAAGTTGAAAAAGTTGAAGAGGAAACAGAAGAGTAAAATTACTCTTCTTCCTTTTTTACTTCTTTAAGAGGATCAAACTTAGGTCTTTTAAGTCTTGGTGCTTCTTTTGAAAATTTTATAAGATCTTCCACATTATTTAAACTCTCTTTACAATTTTTTAATGACAATAAAAAAAGTGCATATGTTGTTATAACATCGCTCATAGCTCTATGATGTTGTGGATTTGGATTTAAATGAAACATATCATTTAAGTACGATAGTGCATATCTATAAGATACTATTGTTCTCTCTGCTAACGCCAATGAACATAAACTTCTATTTAAAAGTGCTTCTAAACCAACTTTTTGCATACTCTTAGATATAAAAGTATAGTCAAATTTTACATCATGAGCTACAAAAACTGCATCACCTAAAAAAAGTTTAAACTCTTGCATAACTGTTTTGAGCTTAGGTGCATCTTTAGTATCTTCAGCTTTTATCCCAGTTATCTCAGTTATAACAGGGTTTATCTCTTTGGTAAACACTAAACTTTCAAATTTATCGATAATTTTACCATTTTTTATTTTTAGTGCCGCTATCTCTATAATTTGGTGTTTTTCTATCTTTGATCCATTTGTTTCTATGTCTACTATACAAAATTCTGCGTCTTGTAATTTTATATATTTTGTATTAAAAAAGAAGTAACCTTGTTTTTTGATAATATTCACACCTTGTGCATGTGAAAGTTCTATAAACATATCTATACTATCATCTATTTGCTCTTTTAGTCTCTCTAGTGGTAAGCCTCTATTTGATAGTTTAGAAATACTTTTTTTATCTAGTGGGAACTCTTTATTTAGCATTTTTTATAAAATCTTTTACTTTTTTAGGATCTTTTATCCCATGTTCTAGCTCAACACCACTACTAACGTCAACCCCAAAAAAATTATACTTTGTTAAACTGTTTACATTTTCAGGATTAAGTCCACCTGCAAGGATGATTTTAGAGCAATCAACATCATTGAACCACTCTATATTTATTCTTTTTCCTGCTCCACCGTAAGCTTCGCAGTAGGCATCAACAAGTCTATACTCATCAGCATATTTTGTGATATCATTTGCATCTTTTGCTCTTATAACTCTTATATATGGTACATTTAGATTTTTACATAGATCATTATCTACATCAAAGTGAAGTTGTGCAAGTGTAGCACCACTTATCTTGCATATATCATTTATGGTATTTGCATTTTCATTTACAAATAAAGCTACTTTTTCTACAAAGGGTGGAAGTTTACTTATGATAGAACTTGCTTTCTTGGGAGTTATATACCTAGGAGATTTTTTGTAAAATACAAACCCAAGTGCATCACTACCAGAATCGATAGCAACCATAGCATCTTCTAGAGATGTAATACCGCAAATTTTTACTCTCATTATATTTGTAAACTCTCTATAGCCTCTTTTTTATTTTTGTGTCCAAAAACATAACTACCCGCAACAACAACATCTACTCCTGATTCTTTTAGTAAAGCTATGTTTTTATCATTTACTCCACCATCTACTTCTATAAGACAATTAGGGTTGATTATATTTCTCATGGCATTTAACTTTTTAGCTTTTGGTATCACAGTTTCTATAAAACTTTGTCCACCAAATCCAGGGTTTACACTCATAAGAAGAACCATATCAAGATCTTGAAGTAGATATTCTATACTCTCGGGTGGAGTATGAGGGTTCAGGACTATAGCTGGTTTGATACCAAGTGAGCGAATTTTCTGTATGAGTCTATGAGGGTGTTTCTCCTCCTCTATATGAAAAGATATATACTCTGGCTTAAGTGGTGCGAAAAGTTCCACAAAAAAAGTATTGTTTTGTACCATTAGATGTATATCTAAAGGCTTTGTGGCACATTTTGCTATTGCAGAAACAACAACAGGTCCTATGGTTAGATTTGGAACAAAGTGTCCATCCATAACATCAACATGAACAAGATCACATCCATTATCACATATCTCTTCTACATCTCTTTGAAGATTTCCAAAATCAGCTGAAAGAACACTTGGGGCTACTTTTATCATTATTTTTTACCTTTTTATATTTATCTTGTTAAGAAGAACAAAAACTTATCATTGTTAAAAGACAAGTCTACTTGTACACCTTTTTTCTCTTTTGCTATCTCTAGTAGGGAGTCTATACTTGGATAAGTTCTTGGCAGAGTTATATCTACATTTATCTCTTGATCTTTTAGCAAAGTTTTGACCTTACCACCTACTATATTTACAAGTTCAGCAAGAGTATCTAGTATCATATCCATATCATCAGTTTCTTCACCTATGAGAAGTTCACATGCTTTTTTTGCTATACCTGTAGGGAACACAAGTATAACCATACCATCCATATCTCCGTAAAACCCTATAGAACTAGCTATTTTCCCCTCTTTATCTGGTATATCTATCTTCTCTATGCTTGCTGCTTCTTTTATAGCTTTTGAGTTTGTCATCATCTCTATAGTAGCAACGGCGGCATCTATAAACTTAGGAAGTTCTGTTACCATCATTTTATTGATAACTCTTTTTTCTTTTATATTTGCAGCACTACTAGCACCAAGTTCTTCTAGTAACTCTTTGTTACCTAGTATATCATCCATCTGATCATAAAACATTATTCCTGAGTCTTCAAGTGTTTCTTTAAATGTCTTAGGAGTTTTTTCAAATGTCATCCCTACAAAACATATAGTTGCATTGTACTCAGCAGCAGAAGATGAAAGTTTTGAAAAAAAGTTCAGAGCATGAACATTCATGCTTACTACTTTATATGTGTCAAATATAAAAAGTCTAAACCCAACATTTAAAGAGTTGTTATGGTAAGCTATATTAAAAGTATTTCCTATCTCTGCATCTAAAAATGATGATACAGTATATATGATAGCATTTCCTGTAACTCTTGTAGCAACTTTTTGTCCCATTTGCCCAAGATATGTCTCGTCTATAACTACATCATAAGCATTTTTAGCTTTTATCTTTTCTTTAAATTCTTTCTTTGTTTGGGCTATGATAGGGTTATGACCATTGTCATGTAATTCTATCGCCATAGCTGCACGTTGAGATTTGTCTTCACTAAAAAGAAGAACATTTTTGGTTTTATTTTTGTAACTTGCGGCAAAAAGATTTGCAACATCCTGAGTTTTAAACAAAGAAAATGTTAAGTCATCCTTGTAAAATTTAGTGATAGCATCATATTTTTTTTTATCATAATCACAAAAACCAACTGTAGTGTGATTTTCACTTCTTACTTTGACAAACATTTTAACAAAAGCATCAAGACCATTACGGTTGAAAAATATAACTTTTTTAAGTGATACAAGTATCATATCTGCATTGTTTTTAGCAGTTGCTTCTATATCATCTATACTTAAAAGTGATAAAGATGAGTGGCCATCTAAAAATCCTTGTGGATGAAAAACACCAACTCCATTTTTTATTACTGCTCTCATGATATCTCCATCAAACTTGCAAACTCTTCATATATATCTTCAACATACTCAACTTGAAACTCTATAAAGTCATTTAAACCCGCTTCTATATATATTGGTTTAGATAAAGTGTAAAAAAGTAAAAGGTGCATCCATTGACCTAGTTTGTTTATCTCTTCATCTTTAGATGGTTTTATCCCAGATGATGCTTGTACTATCGCACCTATCTTATCATCCATATCCCATTTTTGAGATATTCTTTCTGATATATCAAAAAGATCCATTTGACAAAGTCTCTTAAGTATAGTGTTTAAATCTATCTCGTTTACACTTCTTAGCAGTTCTATATCCTCTTTCTTTTCACAAAATAGTGCTTCAGATACTATAACACTAGCTGGAAGAAGAGTTATAGAACTAAGTACTTCTTTATCATCTATCTCCAAATGAGAAAGTATCTTTAGCCAGTTTCCTGATAGTTCAGCTTGAAGATTGTAAAAGGTGACTTTTGTAAGTGAAAAAAGTGTCCATTTAGAAGGAGATAGTAAGCTTATCATATAGTTATAAACAGCTTGTTGAGACTTAGTTACCCCAAGTATCCCAAAGATTTGTGATAGATCACTAACTTCATCACGAAACCCAAATATAGGCTTGTTGATAAGAACTTTTAGATATCTGCTAAGTGCTTTATCCTCTTTAGCAATCTTTGAAGCTTTGATTAATTCCCCCGCTTGTAGTTGCTGTATAGTCTCTTTTAGTGCTTTTGGAGCAGGAGGTATCCTCTCTATATAATCATCTACTTGTTGTTTTGTGATCAAAATGCTACTTCCCATTATAAAATATTATCATCAATTTTATCCATATATCTCTTAAAACAAATATAAATCAGAACTTTTTTATAAAAATAGATATGGCTTAAGTTGCAGTTTTGCTTTAGTTTGATATAATTCGCAACTTTAAAATATCATTCAAGGATACTCAAATGGCAAGAAGATGTGCTATTAGTGGCAAGGGCCCTATGAGTGGGAACAATGTTTCTCATGCAAAAAACAGAACAAAGCGTCGTTTTTTATTAAACTTAAGAACAGTGCGTATCACATTAGAAGATGGTACAACAAAAAAGATTAAAATCTCTGCAAGAGAACTACGCACACTTAAGAAAAATTCGTAAGTAAAAGGGATTTATTTTGAATCTCTTTGAGAGGATTCGTAAATTTCTAAATTGGGAGATCGCTCCCAAACCTGACCCCAAACTTCTCCCTGAAGTTTATTCACATTTAAAACCTTTTAGACTCCCACTTATACTTACTGTTTTAGTTATGCTCGTTGGCACTATAGGGTATGTTGTTATAGATAACTTTACTGTTTTAGATGCTATATATCAAACTGCTATCACCTTTACAACAGTTGGTTTTGGAGAGATGGCTCCTGTATCTCAAACAGGTAGAATTTTCACTATAAATCTCATAATAGCCGGTTTTGCAGTATTTTCAAGTGCTTTAGGTATCTTGGTAAATGAACTAAACAAAGGTGAGATTGTTGCAATCCTTAAGGAGAGAAGAATGCTATATAAAATAGCAAGACTGAAAAAACACTTCGTTGTTTGCTATCACAATGACTATACCATAGAAGTTACAAAGCAACTTCGTAAAAACCATATCCCTTTTGTTGTTATAGATCCAAGAGTTGAGATACATGAGTGGGCCATAGAACATAAGTATCCGGCATATCTTCAAGCAGAACCTCATGCTGAACTTGCTATGTTAAAAGCTCATCTGTCTTCAGCTAAAGGGCTTATAACTTTATCAGACTCTATAGCAGATAACATTGCTCTTATAGCATCTGTAAGGTTATTTGAAAAAGAGCATAATTTACCTCGTCCATACTATGTAATCTCTGCAGCTGAAACTATGAGTGATGTTGAGAAGTTAAAAAAGCTTGGAGCAGATACAGTTGTATCTCCTACTAAGTTAACAGCACAAAGGGTAAGTGCTATGGCAGCACGTCCAGATATGGAAAATCTTTTAGAAGAATTTTTATATAAAAGTGATAATCCTATAGATATGCAAGAGATAGAAGTACCACGTTTTAGCTGGGTAGTGTTAAAAAAACTTAAAGAAACACATATACGCCAAACTACAAACACATCAGTAGTAGGGATAACAAAAAAAGATGGAAAGTTTATAAGTATGCCAAAAGGTGATGTCTTGGTTACTAGTGAGTCAAAACTTTTAGTTATAGGAACACAAGAGGGGATTCAAGCAACAAAAGAGTTGATAAGAAAAAGGGTAAAACCAAAGGAGCTAAAAATTGTATAAGATAGAAGAGATAGATGGTGGAGTGTGTGCAAGTGAAGGTTTTTACGCTGATGGTGTTAGTGCAGGTTTAAAGCCAAACAAGCAAAAAGATATGGCTTTTATCTACTCTGATGAACTTTGTGAGATAGCTTCAGTTTTTACTACAAACAAGATGACAGCTGCACCCATAAGACATTTTAGAGAAAAAGGGGAGTTTAAAACAAACTTTATACTTATAAACTCTAAAAATGCAAATGCAATGACAGGAAAAGCTGGTATACAAGATATAAAAGAGATACTATCAACACTTCCAAAAGAGATAAAAGAGCCTATCATGAGTTCTACAGGTGTTATTGGCGTTAGGCTACCAAAAGAGAAGATTTTATCTGGTGTAAAGCTTTTTAATCTCTCAAAAAGAGATAGTGATGCTGCATCTAAAGCTATCATGACAACAGATAAGTTCTCAAAACAAAAAGCATATAAAGTAACACTCTGTGATGGCAAAAGTTTTCATATAGGTGCTATAGCAAAAGGTGCAGGGATGATAAACCCAGCTATGGCAACTATGCTTTGTTTTGTAACAACCGATGCAAAAGTATCTTCAAGTGAGATGCAAGAGTTACTAGATGAAGTAACCCACATAACTTTTAATGCAGCTAGTGTAGATGGGGATACTTCAACAAACGATACAGTTCTTTTACTCTCTAACGCCAATAGTGAGGTTTACGATAAAGAAGCTTTTAGAGATGCACTACAAAAGATAATGTTGTTTCTTGCAAAAGAGATGGTTAGAGATGGTGAAGGTGCTACAAAACTAGTAACCTACAACGTAAAAGGAGCAAAAAACAACGAAGAAGCAGAGATAGTAGCAAAAGCACTATCAAACTCACTTCTGGTAAAAACTGCTCTTTATGGTGAAGATCCAAACTGGGGTCGTATAGCATCTACAGTAGGTGCTAGTGGTGTAGAGTGTGATGAGCAAACACTTAGTATATACTTCGATGATTTATGTGTTTATGAAACAGGTATCAACAAGTTTGATGAAGATATGGAGCAAGCAGCAGCAAAGATTATGAGGCAAAAAAGTTTCACTATAAGCTGTGATCTAGGCCTAAAAAAGGGCTCTTTTACAAGTTATGGATGTGATCTTGGCTATGAGTATGTTAAGATAAACGCAGACTATAGGACATGATAAATTAAAGTTCAATTAAGAAAGCTTTTAGTATAATACGGAACGACAAGATTTTTTTTCGCGGTAAATCAAAGTTAGTACACTTGATTTGTGATTTAAATGAGTCTTATACGTATAAAACACACAACAAATTCAAGGAGAATTTATGAATAAAATTAAAATGTTATCTGTAGCAGCAGCTGCAGTTTTAGCGACAACTTCGGTATCTGCTTTTGATACTAATGCAACAGTAATACAAACTCTTAGTGATAAAACAGACTATACTAAAGTTGTAACTGCTGGTTATGTAGATGGAAATAGTTCAGCAGCAGTACTTACTAAATCTATAGATTCTTATGGTGATGCTCTTATATATCCTGCTTTTAAAGCTGATTCATCATGGGATACAGAGATTTCTGTAACAAATACTGATGGTAATCAGGCAATAGTAGCTAAAGTTGTTCTTTATGGTGCAGATAAATCTGAGGAGCTTTTAGACTTTAACATCTATCTTTCATCAAATGATGTTTTTAGATTTAATATAAAAGATGGTAAAATCACTACT
>Ga0256827_10001050_pt1 | contig 17459 bp, 17 predicted proteins | sample CV84metaG_FD_185977 | JGI IMG/M metagenome (GOLD analysis project Ga0256827, IMG submission 185977) | Hydrothermal vent microbial communities from East Pacific Rise, Pacific Ocean - CV84 | ecosystem: Environmental > Aquatic > Marine > Hydrothermal vents | place: Pacific Ocean: East Pacific Rise... | reverse complement strand
AGGGTATTCTCATTTTCACTTTTGTAGGATTTTTAAAGTAAGTGTAGGCGAGTCGGTTATGTCGTACACCACAAGGCTCCGTTTAGAGAGGGCATCAAGCAAACTCTATCGTGAGAAAAAGAAGAGTATGATAGAGGTTGCATTGGATGCAGGGTACAAAACACCCACAGGATTTATAAAAGCCTTTAAATCACGATTTGGCACGACTCCCACAGCATATAAAAGTAGTGTAAAAGAGCTACGAAATAGATACAAGGATATAGATATGAATAGCCCAAAAATAGTAACAAGAGATGAAGCGTATGTTGTGTTTACCCGAGAATTAGGAGGCTATATGACGAGTTCAGAGATTGCATGGAAGCGATTGAGTGAAAAGATGAATGGTTTGAGAAAACAGTTTGAAGAGAGACCTCCTAAGAGCGAAATATATTTAGAAAAAGGCAATGCAGAAGCGATTGGTATCTGTCATGATGATCCACAAGTAACAGATGAAGCTAATATTCGTTATGATGCCTCTTTGGCTTGGGGTAAAAAAGAGGTAGAGATATTGGCTGACTATGGATTTGAGACCAAGATTATCGCAGGTGGAAAGTATGCCAAAGTACTTTATGAAGGGGGCTATAAAGATGCTGAAAAAGCGTGGTATGGACTCTATGCGTGGATAGAAGAGAATGGCTATTCGTTTAGAGATGAACCTGCTTTTGAGAAGTACCTTAATATGCCTGAAGAGGTTGATGAGGCAGAACTTTTGACCGAGATTTATGTGCCAATAGTTTAACAGAATATGCCAAAAAATTGGACTATAAATTGTGCAAAGAGCTTTGGGAATTTACCAACAATAAGATAGCTGTGCATTTTGCTTATGGAGTTAAGCCCTGAAGATTATGCTTTGTTAAAAGAGAAGTTTTATGAAGTGATGTTTAAAGAGGTGGATATAGATGGAGAGATTGAGTTGATTGCTGATAGTTATTTTGTGGTTGTGGAGCCTGTGATTGATGAGGTTTGAGCTTGGTCACAGAAATATGCAAATTTTTTTGCTACAAGTAACAATATAGAGGAGAGATAATGTTTAATATTACAAATATTTATAAAAATGAAGTTGAGATTTTAGTGTAATGATACCCTTTACTCTACCTCAGTCACTCTACGGTTTTGATGGTATAAAAGAGATACTTTTTAGTGGAGAGAACGCTATACTATATAAAAAACTAGAGAGAGATTTGCTCGATAATGAAAAGCTTATTACTGCTCACTCTATTGTCTATGTGGTCAATGGAAAAGTGAGTGTTACTACTTTTGATGGAGATGAAGTTTCTATTGGAAATGGAGAGATGCTTTTTATGCCACGTGACAGTTATCTCATCTCTGACTTTATACGGAATGGTAAAAATATGGAGGTTTTTTTGCTCTTTTTTGACCATGATATTGTGATGAAGTTTATAGAGGGTATACAAAAAGATAAGGGGCAAAAAAGTACCATTTGTCAGTTAGAAGCGACAGAGAACGTAAAAAACTATTTTCAAAATATTTCCAAGATGAAGTTTGAAAACCCTAAAAAACAAAAGCTCTTGGAGTTAAAACTTTTAGAGTTATTGCACCTTATTAATGAAAAAGAAGATTTCATACAGACGCTACAAGCTTCAGAAGAGGGGAAACAGAGACGAGATATAGGACTCATGATGTTGGAGCATTATGACAAAAATATGACCATTGCTGATTTTGCTTCGCTTAGTGGTCGAAGCCTCTCTACTTTTAACCGTGAGTTTAAAGAAAAATACCATACAACACCGAAACAGTGGCTAATTGAGAAGAAGATGAACCGAGCTTTTGAGTTGCTTAAAGAGGGAAAAACAGTGACAGAATCTGCTTTTGAAGTAGGCTACTTGAATGTTTCTAATTTTATAAAAGCCTATAAATCTGTTTACGATGAGACTCCTAAAGTTATGCAAAAATCTCTAATTTGACTTAAAAACACCATTTTTGACTTTTTATAAGTAGTTTTACTTTCTATTTCCTGCCACAATTAACCATCTTAATATAAAAGGAAAATTATGAAAAAAATTATGATACTACTAACCATCGCAACCATAGCGATGCTACAAGCAAATGAGAGCAAAGTAGAGCAGGTACTTCAAGGCTATATGAACGCATGGAGTGAACATAACACAACCAAAATAGAGAGTTACTACAGCCCAAATGTTATTTGGTATGACTTACCATCTGACAGCACTACCAAAGGAAAAGCCAAAGTTTCAAAAGCCATTACCACAGCGTTTATGGGGTATGTCCCTGATATGTTTTGGGTAAAAAGTGGCGATGTTTTTGTAAGTGGTAACACCATTACTTATGAGTGGAGTTATGGAGGGACATTTAATGGTTCTTGGGGTACAGTGAAAGTAGCGAATAAGAAGTTTTCTATAAAAGGTATCAGTACCACAACCATTGATGAAAATGGCAAAATTATTGCTCAAAAAGATTATTATGACCTTTATGAATTTCAGAAGCAGTTGGGGGTTATCAAATGAGTGTAATTCTCACATTAGAAGCGGGATGTAGAAAAGATTTGGTAACGTTGATTTATACGCAAGATGTTCACTAGAAAAATCTCTCCACACGCTTTGCACACTTAATGATATACAATTGCTTATCTAACTTAAAGAGTTGGAACATTAATAAGCAAGGAAAATATTATGAAAACAATCACTTTAATAAGTTTAGTTACTCTATCTTTAATCTATGCAACTGCTCAGAGTAGTAATGACTTGGAGTATGAACATCAATTGAAAAGTCCATCTAGTGTGGAGTCTCCTATTGAAGATATGTCTGAAATGAAGGCAATGGGTAAGTGTGGAGCAGACCAAAAAGGTAGTAAACCTACTACTCATCATGACCCATTAGCAGGAGCAGAGGCTTCATCGGAGTTAGAGCATGCGGTTAAAACTCCACCGAGTGAAGAGTCTCCTACAGAAGATATGTCTAAAATGAAAGCGATGGGGAAATGTGGTGCAGACCAAAAAGCAGATAAACCTGTTGTGAAGTATGACAAAAAAGTTTCACAGACAGAGTTGGAGTATGAACATAATTTACGATTGCCAACGAGCGAAGAGGATATAGGTAAAGAGATGGGCAACATGAAAGCAATGGGTAAATGTGGCTCTGATAAATAACTACACAATTATTACACGCAATAAAAGATATGATTTTCCGAACAAAAACTAATAGTATTAGTTTTTGTTTATTAAAATTATAAGGATAAACATGAAAAATATTTTAGCAATATTAATTTTTTTAGTTTCAGCATTTACAATATTAACGGCAAAAGATTTAACAGGAGAGGCTATTTATAACGCGAAGTGTGCTACTTGTCATACACTTGATGTCAAAAAAGATATGACAGGTAAAGATAGAGCAGAGATGATGAAAAATTTTAAAGCTCCACCAATGGCAAAAGTATCTGCAAAAGTAAGAGATTCATTTAAAGAGGATGCTAATAAATCTATCGCTTTTGTTGCAGACTATATTGTAAACCCCGACATTAATAAGTCACTCTGTATGGCAATGGCTGTTAAAAAGTTTGGTGTAATGCCCGCAGTAGGTAAAGATATGACTTCTAAAGAGATAGCGGTTGTCTCTAAATGGCTTGTGACTAACTTTGATAGAAAGTGGTCAACTATGATGGAAACCAAGTGTAAAGAGAAAGGTCAAAATAGTGTATGTTGTGCAGGAGGAGATAAGAAGAAGTGTGGCGATGATAAACTACCTTTACATCCAGGAATGAAGTGTGGTGCAAATGAAATGCCTAAACATCCAGGAATGAAGTGTGCTACAGGCAAATGTGGCGGAGGAAAGTAAGTTTTTCTCTATTAAGGTAATCTTTTGAGATTGCCTTGAACTATTTATAGTGATATTCTGATTAATAGAGAATATGTTAAGTCCTTTTTTCAAAAAAAAAGGTTATAAACTCTAAAAGGATACTTTATGGAATATATTACACTATTTATTACGGCTCTAATTGATTTAAGTAATGCAATGGCTATCTATATACTTTTTGGTCTGCTCTTTGCGGGAGTGCTTCATGAGCTTGTTCCTGAGAGTTTGGTTACAAAACATCTTGGGCAAGAGAATATTTGGTCGGTTATAAAGTCGACGATTTTTGGAATACCTCTTCCTGTCTGCTCTTGTGGGGTTATTCCTTTGGCTACAAGTATTAAAAAATCAGGAGCATCCAAGGGGGCAACACTCTCTTTTCTTATTTCGACACCTATTACAGGTGTAGATTCTATTATGGCTACTTATGGAATTTTTGGTTGGATTTTTACACTCTATCGTGCTGTTACTTCTATGATTATAGCTATGGTCGCAGGTATCTTGACCAATCTTTTTGATAAAGAGGAACTCTCTTCTATGCCTAAATTTTCGACAGAGGGTAGAAGCTCCTTTGGTTTATCTCCTTTGTCCAAACCGATAATAACTTCTGAAAGCTGTTGCTCTTCAGAAGGCTCTTGTTGTGAAACAACCTCTACCAAATCATCTTTTATTCAACGGGTATTCTCTTATGCGTTTGGTACACTATTAAAAGATATTGCCAAGCCTCTTTTTTGGGGACTTATTTTAGGTGCATTAATTACGGTATTGATTCCTAAAAATCTAAGTGATATTCTTATTGAGTACTCTTGGTTATCGTATCTTATTGTTATTATTATTGCGGTACCAATGTATGTTTGTGCTACAGCCTCATTGCCTATCGCTGCGGGATTGATGCTTTCAGGTGTCTCTGCGGGGGCTGCCTTTGTTTTTTTGAGTGCAGGTCCTGCAACCAATACGGTAACCATTGGAGTGGTTAAAAAGATGTTGGGAAATCGCTCTTTATATATATATTTAGGAAGTATTATTATCGGGAGTATACTTTTTGGATTGGGATTAGACTATATCTTTTTATCTTCAGCCATAGAGCCTAAAGATTTGATACATCTAGAGGAGAATGCAGGTGTTTTTACTATAATAAGTAGCCTTATTTTATGGTCGACTGTTTTGTGGTTTATTCTAAAAGAGTATTATCAAAGGTTGATGAAACTATAATAGCAGAGAAACTTTAGAATAAAAGGGGAAAATGGTGGGGATAGGCGTTGTAATAATTGCGGTTTTAATCTATGTTTTAGCTATTTTGATAGCAATAGGTTTGGTATTGGGAATAATTGCGTATCTTCTTTTTCCAATAGTCATTGAAGAGTTCAAACGTATTACTTTGCTCTATTATAATATGGAGTTAAAAAAAGCACTTCTTCGACACTTTGTACATTTTTTACTTTTTGCTCCTATCGCTTTGATTATTCTCTATTTGGCATTTATCTCTAACGCCTCTTTTCTGTACCTGTTAGCTCTTTTTATCTTTTTAGGAAGTGCTTTTGTTGGTTTTTATATTTTTCTCTATTTTGCATGGTCGGCTTATAATAAAAATATTAAAAAAGTGATTATTTCTCTTCTTTTAGGAGGTGCTATTTTTATCTTTTTTGCTCCAAGTACCTATTTTGTTTTTGCTCCTATCTATCGGGCGTTAAATCATGGAGAGAGTGTTAAAACTATTACAAAAAATAGAGGAGCGTATGATAACTGCCATGATAGAGAAGATTTTTTAATGGGAGGATTTTGTACAAGCCAACTCTTATCTGATGATGATATCATTGGAAAATGGATATTGAAAGAGGATAACTCTAACACGATAAAAGGGAAAGATAGCTATTTTATTTTAGATAAAAATGGCACTGTTTCATTTCATGGATGGGCTGTCCGACCTGCTAAAGGATTTGGTTATTATGATGATATTGAAAGAGTCAATGGAAGTGGAAGTTGGAAATTAACGCAAAACGAGGAGATAGATATTTATGGCTCTGCAACTTTTGCACATCCCTATATTACTATTGATATTAACGATAGCCCTCCTACCATTATTTTTAAGTTTGATTCGCAGTGGGGAACGCTCTTCTTGACCAATCAGTTTGATGATATTGATGCCCCTTACTATTTACGCTATCAAAGAGTAGAACCTAAAAAAGATGAGTTAAATGAAGAGAAAAATTAAATATATTATAGGATATAGTAGATGTATATGAGAATGTATAATGATGAGTTGGTATCTGTCTACATTAGTGAAGATTTAAAAAACTCTGATATTATTGGAAAATTAAAAGGGCGAAACTCTGCAGGAGTGACTATTATTGATGGCGATGAGGTTACCTATTGCGATATTGAGACAATCTCCTCTAAGGAGCTACAGCTTATTATTAGAAATAGTACAAAAGTAACGATTGCTATTAAACTTGAAGATGAAGAGATTTTAGAGTACTTTTGTGATGTTGCAATGACCGAGATTGCCAATCATCCTACAGAGAGCCTTGATGAGAAGACTCTTCTTGAGTGGATGAATAGAACGCTTGATGCAGAGATTGTCTATAGCTATATATGGAAAAGCTATCAACCCAAAGTGATTGCTTTTCTAAAACAAAAAGCGCTATTGGTCTAGAATCTCTTTTTGGAGCATTTTGTACTGTTTTTTCATTTGAGTATTTTTAAAAGGCACAATATCTGGTATCTGAATTTTGCTGATTTTATCAAAGACTAATCTATCTTGAGAGACGAGTCTGTAGAGGCTAGAGCTTAACGCGACGGTTCGATAGGTATTCTCTGCAACCAAAATATTCTTTTTTGCCTCATCTTGTGCTTTTTTCATCTGATTTCTAGAGGCGATAAGTTGGTTTTTATAGAGGTTAATCACATTTAGAATAAGGTTTTGAGCCTCTAAATTATTTTTGTAGATAGATTTTCTATCGCTGTCAGTTTCAAATTGTATTGCTCGTTGTGTCTCATTGATAATGGCTCTGTTCTTTTTTAATATTTTTTTAAGTCGAACAGTATAGATATTGTCAACAGCATCAAGGTAGCGTTGCTGAATATGCACCACAAGTGTTAATGACATTAGGTGCATTCCATAGTATCGTTTGGCTTGAACCAAATCTTCATCACTCCCTTTCATCAAAGTTAATATCTGATTGGTTATCTGTTTTAGAACATTCATAACCAGTGAGACCTGAATAATATCATAGCCATCCGCACGTACCAGCAGAGTATCTATCTGATCTAGTGTTAAATCTACATCAATCTCTTTAAAACTTTGTTTAAGGTTGTTTTGGATTATTCTGATTTCATTTTTTGCGATAGTAATTTCATCGTTGGTCTCTTTTATCTTTTTGTCATAACCCTCTTTTGTAGTATGAATAAGACTCTCTTCTGGTGCACCAACTCTCTCTTCTCTATATTCACTAACTTCTCTCTCATATTTTTTGATTTTTTTATTAATCTTTTCAACTCTTTTTTTATATTCTAGTAAATCATCATTGATGAGTGTTTTTATAATATCATTAAGAATATCATCAATATCATCATTTATATCTTTTTTATCTGTGGCCCAAAAAGCACTATTGGGTACTCTATCTTTTTTATCATAGAGTTCTGAACTCTCTATCAGCTCATCTTTTATTTTATTCCATATAGACTCAAAGTGTTCTTGTTGAATTTTTTTATTCTGTTTTAATTGTTCTTCAGCTGATAGGGTGGTAGATTGATTGTTGTCTGTTTTCATTTGGGTATACGCATCCTTCATATTGTCAATCCAATCTGCATGGAGTGAGGATGTAATAATTAGAGATAGAGTCATAAGTTTTATTATATTAAAAGGCATAAATAGTTCCTGATTTTCATTTGAGATGATTTTATCACAATAAAATGAAATAGTTTAAAAATCTCTATTAAACTATTTCGTATTTATATGTCGGCGATTAATTGTACTCATTTCATTTTAAAATAAAAGAATTTTTTCTAAACCTTAAGATATAATGTAAAATATATAGTTAATTTAAAGGAAATAGATGAAACATATACTCTTGACAACACTCTTATCACTCTCGGTCTCTAGTTCACTCTATGCAGAGAAAATCCAAATTCTCTCTGCTGTGACCAAAGATAAAACTATTGCTAATGCTGAAGTGATTTTACAGCATACAGGTAAAACTTCGAAGGTTACACACTCTAGTAGTAATGGAGAAGCTTCTTTTAGAGGATTTGGAGATAGTAGTGATAGTACACTTATTATTAAAAAAGCAGGTTTCTCTACACTTGTAGCTCAGTGTCCTTGTGATGGATTAACCTATGCACTTAGTCCCAATATGAAAAACCTTGATGGAATGAGAGCCGTTCTTCGATGGGGACGATACCCTTCTGATTTGGATTCACACTTGGCATATCGGGGAAATCATATCTTTTTTAGTTCTAAAATAGGGGAGCAGGCTCATTTGGATGTTGATGATATAAATAGTTATGGTCCAGAGACTATTACCATCCGACATAGACAAGAGGGCAAGGCTTATATCTATGCAGTTCATGATTATAGTCATGGTTCTAAAAACAGTACAAAAACACTGGGTACATCAGGAGCTACTGTTGATGTCTATATTGGTAAAACACTTATGAGAACCTATAAAGTTAAGCCTAAGAAAGTTGGAAATATATGGGTCGTCTTTGCTATTGATGAAGAGGGAGTATTTCATGATATAGATGCTTATCTGGGAACAACTAAGAGTTCGGATGGGGTTAAGAAAATTATGAAAGATATTTTAGTATCACGTGATTTTGCTTCTCAAAGTACAACTTCTGATGCAGAGAGAGCTAACGCAGAACGTTTAAACGATTTAGGAGAACAGGCATATCATCATAAACGCTATGAAGAGGCGATGTATAAGTACCAAGAGGCGATTAATATTGACTCTAAATATGGTCAGGCTTATAGTAATTTAGGTTTAGTTTTTCAACGACTTCATCGAAATGCTGAAGCAATTTGGGCAAATAAAAAAGCGATAGAGTTGGCATCAGGTGTACGAACCAAAGAGATAAAAGCAAGCTCTTATTATAATATTGCCAAAGTATATCAAGGGCAACGAAACTATAGGAAAGCATTAGAGAGTTATGAAAAAGCGTTAGCAAATAAAGAGCATCCTGCTTATCATAAAGGGATAGCACGTATGAAACGCAAATTAGGGCAGTAATATAAAAATAATATTAAAAAAATAAATTATTTTTAAAAATAAAGCAATTGTTTATTTATATAGGGGTAGAATTTCAAGGTAATATACTATATAAATATCTAGGAATAACTTATGCTTATAAATAAACTCTTTGACACTGCCATTATCGGTGGTGGTGTTGCAGGAACTTCACTTCTTTTTACTCTAGCACGCTACACTAATTTGAACAATATTATTCTTTTTGAAAAATATGATGAGGTTAGTCAACTTAACTCTAATCCCAAAGCAAACTCTCAGACGCTCCATGTAGGGGATATCGAGAGTAATTACACCTATGAAAAAGCTCAAAAGGTAAAGCGAGCATCATCAATGGTCTCTAACTATATCCAAAATTTTGATGAGGTTGATAGAGCAGGTTTTAAGCGTGATAAGATGCTCTTGGCTGTAGGTGAAGATGAGGTTGCTCAATTAAAGGAGCGTTACAAAGAGTTTAAAAAACTTTATCCATACTTGGAACTTTGGGATGAAGAGTTTTTGGCAACCTTTGAGCCTAAATTATTAGAGGGACGAAATGAACCTATTTTGGCGATGGGTGCTAGAGATCAAATCACAACGGTAGATTATAAGCTTCTGAGTGAAAGTTTTGTTCAGCAAGCACTAGATACCAATAAAAATATTCAGATGCGTTACAACGAAGAGGTTACTTCGATTGAGAGAAGTGAAGATGGTACATTTACTATTACTTCTGATACCACAACTTTTAGAGCCAAATCTGTTGTTGTTAATGCAGGTGCATATTCACTACTTTTTGCTCAATCTATGGGGTATGGAAAAGAGTATGCAATTTTACCAATAGGGGGTAGTTTTTTCTTTACAAAAGAGAAACTTTTAAGCTCAAAAGTTTATACCATGCAAAATCCAAAACTTCCTTTTGCTGCGATTCATGCAGATCCTGATGTGACACAAGAGTGGAATACCCGTTTTGGACCAACTGCTTTTGCTCTTCCTAAGCTTGAGCGTTATCATGAACTTCATCTAAGAGATTTAATTAGTGCCTTAAATATCGATAGAGATGTGACAAAAGTCTATATGAATCTGTTTAAAGATAAGACGATTCGTTCTTATATTTTTAGGAATGTAGTAGAAGAGATACCTTTTGTTGGAAAAGAGGTCTTTATTAAAGATGCTAAGAAAGTTATTCCATCACTAAAAGTTAAAGATTTAACCTTTGCAGATGGATATGGTGGAATGCGTCCTCAGATTATAGATAAGAAAAATCATGAACTTCTTCTTGGAGAGGCAAAGATAGAAAAAAATGGAATTATTTTCAATATGACTCCAAGCCCAGGGGCAACCAGCTCTTTGGCAATTGCTCTAGAAGATACTCAGAAAGTTTGTCAAGAACTAGGTGCAACATTTGATTTAGTTAAACATGAAAATGAGATACAGTCCCTAAAAGCATTACCTTTAACAGAACCATTTACTCAAAAAGAGGAGAAGAAATTAAAGAGAGCATAATTTTTAATTAGACGTTTCATTTCTTTACTTAATAATTTAAATAGGTATAACTTATTAGCTGTTATTATAGTATCTTTAGATTTATATGATACAGTTATAAAACATCTATTGGAGTCATTGTGAAGAATAAAAAGACAGTCATAACTTATGGTACATACGATATGCTACATGTGGGTCACATGAACCTGCTAAAACGAGCCAAAGCACTGGGCGACTACTTAATCGTTGGTGTAACCGATGAGAATTATGATCGCTCACGTGGAAAATTGAATGTTGTTGAGAGTACAAAAAAACGAGTAAAGGCAATTGAGGCTTTAGATTTTGTAGATAAAGTTATTGTGGAGACCCATAAAAATCAAAAAGCCGAAGATATGGTTAAGTATGATGTCGATATCTTTGCCATAGGCGATGATTGGGTGGGTGCATTTGATTACCTAAATAAGTACACACATGTTGAGTATTTGGCTAGAACAGAGGGAATTTCTAGTACTAAATTACGTCGAGAAAATTTTGATGTTATCAAGATGGGGTTGGTTGGTCTTGGGAGAGATACACAAGCCTTTATTGATGAGTCTCAATTTGTCTCAAATCTTAAAATTAATCGAATCTACTCAGAAGATTTTTTGGCAGTCAAAGCATTTACTAAAGATAACTCAATCATTAAATATGGTCATGATAACTATGATGAATTTTTAGATACAACGATACAAGCACTCTTTATTGATACACGTTTAAGTGACCACTATATGTATATTAAAAAAGCTTTAGAGGCAGGGAAGCATGTTTTATGTGAAAATCCAATTGCTCTAGAGAAAGATGAATTAAAAGAGCTACTCTCTATTGCTAAAAAAGAGAAAAAGCTACTTCTATCTGCTGTTAAAACAGCTTTTCTTCCAGCCTTTAATCAGTTATTAAAAGAGCTTAACTCGGGTATTATTGGAGATATTAAAGAGGTTCGAGCTACACGTACTTCTCTTTATAAAGAGAAAAACTATCCTGATAATTTTATCCAACAAGGTGCTACCAATATCCTATCTTCTTATCCCTCATTATTGGTTAATAAGGTTTTAGGAAAGACTAGAAGTATAACCTTTTTCCCTCAGATAGAGAATGGGTATGATATTAATAACCTTATTGTAACACAACATAAAAATGGTACGATAGGTGTCTCTAATGTTGCTGTGGGTATGAAGTCAGAAGGTGATGCTGTTATCTCTGGAACAAAAGGGTATATCTATATCCCTGCACCATGGTGGTTAACGAAAACGTTTGAAGTTCGCTTTGAGGATGTACATAAAACATTAAGTTTTAATTATGAGTTTGAAGGGTGTGGGTTGCGTTATATGATAGCAGAGTTTTCATCGTTGATTCAACGTGGTAAACGTAAATCAAAGATGTTAACCCCTTCAGATATCGTGGGAATTAACCGAGTACTTTTAGAGTTTAACGAGAGTTATCAAGTAGAAAATGAAAAAATTAAGAAAGAGGAGAGATAGATGATATACGAAGATTACTATATCTTTACACCAGGACCAGTTAAGATGAGTGAAGAGATTATGGAGGTAGGTGCAAAACAGACCCCATATTTTAGAAATTGTGAATTTTCAGATGTAACTTTTGCCTGTGAAAAAGGTCTTTTAGAGATGGTTAATGCACCAGAGGGGTCACGAGTTATTTTTTTAACCGCTTCGGGAACAGCAGGCATGGAGTCGGTTGTAATGAACCTTCTCAATCAAGAAGATAAAGCTTTGGTTGTACATGGTGGTGGATTTGGTGGTCGATTTGTTGATATCTGTGCTGTTCATGGTATACCACATACTGATTTTATTGTTGATAATACAAATCTTCATGATATCGAAGCTCTTGCTCCAAAAGAGGAGTACACTTCACTTATTGTTAATGCTCATGAGACCTCTATAGGTCATATCTATGATTTGGATGCAATGGGTGCCTATGCTAAAAAGAATGATTTACTCTTCATTGTAGATGCCATCTCTATGTTGGTTACCGACCCTATTGATATGCAGTCTCAAAATATAGATGTAGTGATTGCTAGTAGTCAAAAAGGATTGGCTCTTCCTCCTGGATTGACTATGGTTATTTTAGCTCCAAGAGCATTAGATAAAGTACATGATGTTCAAAATTTATACTTTAACTACAAAGATTATCTTCGTAATGGGGAGCGAGGACAGACTCCATATACTCCTGCTGTAACAATTATGCTACAACTCGAAGCAAGATTAAATCAGATAAAAAGAAGAGGTGGAATACAACAGAGTATTAAACGAGCTAAAGATATTGCAGAGTATTTTAGAGCCGAGATTAAAGGGCTTCCTTTAGAAGAGTATACACCTTATATGCCAAATGCGATGACAACATTAACTCCAACTGATGGGAAATCAGCAATGGATATAGTTAATGGTCTAGAGGATGGATACAAAGTGATGGTTTGTCCAAATGGTGGTGCAGAACGTGATTTAATATTTAGAGTTTCACATATGGGAGATATGACCAGAGCCTATACTGATGTGTTGATTAATGCACTGTATGACTATTATGGCGTAGAGAGAAAAAATGGCTAAAATTGAGCCTAAAATTTTAAGAGAAGCTCAACTTATTATGCTTGAGATGTTGGTTGAGTTTGATACCATCTGTAAAAAGCATAATCTTCAATATTGGCTAGATTCAGGCACCCTTTTGGGTGCTGTCCGTCATCAAGGGTTTATCCCTTGGGACGATGATATTGACTTGTCGATGCCTCTAGAAGACTACTTAAAATTTCAAGAGATTGCTCAAGATGAGTTATCAGATAATATCTTCTTTCAGACCTCAACTACCGATAAAAACTTTAAATTTGACTATATAAAACTACGTTCAAATAAAGCAAAGATAGTTGAGTTCCATGAGAAAGATAGAGAGGTAGGCTATCATCAAGGCGTTTTTGTTGATATTTTTCCAATGTTAACACTTCCTCATAGCGACTTTTACTATAACTACTATAGCGATGTTTTTAAACTTATTCGAGATGTCTCATCTATAAGTCTTCATACCCCTAGTGGTCAAGACCATCCTAAGGCACGAGCTAAACTACTTGAATCACTTGATACAATGCATCAAGGTTGGGATAAAAAAGAAACCAAGGTTATTTATAGCGGAGCAATGCCTGATGTTCCTGCATGGTTTGATATAGAAGAGATATTTCCTCTCTCTACTCTAGAGTTTGAAGGTCTTACTTTTCCCTCTCCTAAAAATCCAAAACACTACTTGGGTTCTATCTACTCTTTTAATTTTATGGAGCTTCCTCCCGAAGATAAACGTACCATTCATGCACATAGTATAGAGTTTAACGCATAAAAGCTCTATAATAGTGTAAAATATTGACACAATTTTTAAAAATAAAAAGTAACAATATAAAACTTTAGATATAATAATCCCTAAAAAAGGATTATTATATGGAGATTAAACCGTTACGCTTTTTAAGCTTAGGATTAGGTATCTTGCTTCTCTTTCATGGTGTTGATAAAGTAATGCATGGAGTAGATTATATTGAAAAACTACTTGTTGGGTGGAATGTTCCCTACAGTCAGTATGTTGTTGCTAGTGTGTATATTGGAGAAGTTGTAGCTCCATTGCTATTAATTTTCGGTCAGTACATAAGAATCTCTGGTGCGGTAATTGCTTTTAATATGCTTGTAGCACTATTCTTGGTACATAAAGATACACTTTTTACTTTAGGAGATCATGGTGCATGGAGTATAGAGATTCCTATGTTATATTTAATTATGGCTTTAACTTTGGCTCTATCAAAAGAGGATAAAATTAAAAAATAATAAAATATATATTTAATATTTATTTGTAATGTATAAAATATTAAAAAAGTTCTATAATGAGATAAAGGATTAATTATGAATAAAAGAGTCACATTTATTTATTTAGTTTTTCTCTTGTCTCTAGGAGGAATTCTTCACGCAGAAAATCATCATGATAAATCAGAGAGTGATGCTCTTTCGATTTATGAGAGTAGTTATACCTCTATAGCCCAAAAGGATTGTCAGACACTTGAGAGTGATAATTTGGGGAGTATTCAAGAGTGTGAAGGGTTTGCAGATATGAAAGTAACTGTAATAGAAGGAGATGTTCGACAGAGTATTGCCTTGACACGAGCTGATAAAAAGTATGAACTTAATTTTTGGAATCGTGTATCTTCTGGTTTTTCATCATTAGGGTTAACTTTGGAGTGGCGTTATAAGCGTAATCAATCTGATAGCCCTTTTGCATTGATTGTTCGTTTGGAAGTTAATGAAGATGAAGAAGATTTAGATAAAGTTACCTCCTATTTAGTAGTAAGTAAAATTACAGATAAAGAGATATGTGTTGTTGGAAAGATTGATCCTCAAGCCAATCAAAATATTATTGCACAAAAGATGGCAGAGAGTGCTACTGAAATGTCTTGTTTAGAGTGACTCTTTTTATATTTAAGAAATTCTTAAATAATTAAGTAATTAAAGATATTTAAAATATTATAATATTGCAAAAAAATATTTTGGAGCAATACTAAATGAATAAACTTTTAATACTTATGCTTTCTTTTTTTGCGTTTATAGGTTGTGGTTCTTCTGATTCATCAGGTCAAGATAATATAGATATTTCAAACTATCTTCCTACTACAAGTATGACCAAAGAGTACACCTCTGTGTCTAAAGTGAATGGAGACATTGAGAGTAATGATTACCTTGATACCATTACTGTTGAATCCAATTTAATTACTATGAAAAAAGGTTCTTCTGTTGATTCTATTATTACTATAAAAGCAGATGAAATTGAGTTTAAATCAATTAATGATATCAACCACACAAAAGTTGTTCAACGACATGTTGCTGTAGATGATGCTATCTCCAACTATATTAAAGAGAGTGAACTTAAAATTTTAAAAATAGGAACACAGCGTATTGGAGAAGAGAGAAGAAAAGTCGAAGAGATGTGCCTTCTTGATAGTGTTGTTAATAAGTATGAAGTGTTTTTTTACGACTATAATAATTATGATGACAATCATGATATTTTAAAAATAAAATGTGTAACAAAGAGTGTTGTTGAGACGACAGTTGATGCGGAATATACAGATATGGTCTCTTATCAAAATGGGACAGTTGAGTCTAAAGATGATATCTCTTATCTCTATCTTCAAAAAGGGTTAGGTGTTATTGCAACTATAAATGATGACTGTTTGTCCTCAAAACTCCCTGATATTATTGATGATACTCTAGACCCTAGCTTATGTTTAGGAGAGCGTTACAACTATACTCTTTATCATTCACAATATTAAAATTATAATAAAATTGATGTTTTTTGGGTAGAATTAGCCCAAAGGAACATCGCATGAAATATCTATTAAAACTACTCTTTTTTTCTCTGACTTTAACTACCTTTCTCTCTTCTAACAGCTGTATCTCTTGTCATACAGGAATAGAGCATATTCGTGACCATAAATCAAAAATGATGCAAGAGATTTTTAAAGTTGCCCAAAAGGCAGGAGCAAAAGGAAACGATTGTGTTGTCTGTCATGGTGGTAACCCAAATAGCGAAGATAAAAGTACTTCTCACTCTGGAACATTAGACTATTTCAAAACCCATAAAGGACCAAAAGATTTCTATCCCTCTCCAACAAGCCAATGGATAAACAACAACACTTGTGGTATGTGTCATGCTGAGCAGGTTAAAGCTCAATGGAACTCACTTATGAATACTGAAGCAGGAAAAATTCATGGAGCATTATGGAGTTTTGGAAAGTCTGATGGATATAATCATTGGGAGTCTAACTATGAGAGCAATAACACCCACCAAAGATTGGGAACTAAAACTTACCAAAAGTATATGGAGGAGTTATCTAAACTAGAGCCACAAGCCTTTCCTACACACTCAAAAGCCTTGCCTCAAGCACCAACAGCCGATGAGGTTGAAAAAGACCCTCTATTAAGCGTCTATACCTATCTACGTCAAGAGTGTCTGCGTTGTCACACAGGAGGGAAAGGGCGAAGTAGAAGAGGGGATTTCCGTGGAATGGGGTGTGCTAGTTGTCATATTCCCTACTCAAATGAGGGCTTTTACGAGGGGAATGATACTAAAATAGCTCAGGATAAAGCAGGTCATCTCTTAAGCCATCAAATTCAATCTTCACGTAAAGTAAAGGTATCGATTCATGGTAAAAACTACTCAGGGATTCCTGTCGAGACCTGTACTACCTGTCACAATCGAGGTAAAAGAATAGGGGTTAGCTACCAAGGGTTAATGGAGACAGAGTATCAAAGCACTTTTGATAACAAGGGGAATGGACAGCCAAAACTACATACCAAGCGTTATCTACACCTTACCGAAGATATTCACTACTCTAAAGGGATGCTCTGCCAAGATTGCCACACCTCTAATGATATGCATGGAGATGGCTTTATGACAGGGGCAAATCTTGGAGCTGTAGAGATTGAGTGTCAAGATTGTCATGGTACCACCAAAAAATATCCTTGGGAGCTACCTTTGGGTTACTCGGATGAGTTTGCACTCAAACCAAAAGAGGGAAAAGCAAGAGGAACTACAACAACTTTAGCCGAGTATCTTAAAAAAGGTGCAATTCCAAAAGACAGAGGAGAGGGATTTTTACTTAGTGCAAGAGGAAACCCAATGACCAAAGCAGTTCGTCATGGCAATAAAGTTATTATGCACTTAGCTTCAGGAAAAGATATTGAACTTACTCCTTTAAAAGCTTTAAAAGAGCAAGATAAGCTCTCTAAAAAAGCACTTGTTGCAATGGATAAGATAACAGCTCATACTGATAAATTAGAGTGTTATACTTGTCATGCAACTTGGGCTCCTCAA
>Ga0256827_10001049_pt1 | contig 17477 bp, 33 predicted proteins | sample CV84metaG_FD_185977 | JGI IMG/M metagenome (GOLD analysis project Ga0256827, IMG submission 185977) | Hydrothermal vent microbial communities from East Pacific Rise, Pacific Ocean - CV84 | ecosystem: Environmental > Aquatic > Marine > Hydrothermal vents | place: Pacific Ocean: East Pacific Rise... | reverse complement strand
GAATACCCTAATAAATCATTACATCTATCACAGGACGGTTTTAAACCTTTCTCATATTTAGAGTCTACCCAAGTATCAAACATCGTGTGGAAAAGAGGTTGCCCTAGCAGCCAGTCAGTTAATTGCTGTTTGGTGTACGTTGGTGGTTGATGACCCCTATGTTTAGATGATGTTTTCTGCCCACTGTAAATATGTGATACAACACCTTTCTTAGAATGGGCATATTTTTGAGCTTTAATTCGCAAGCAAGCTTTACAGCGTTTATCACCTTTTACAAATTCACTAGCTCGTGTTTCGTTACATTGTGGACAAAACATTTTCTAATTCCTTCAATTTGGCTTTTTCATTGCGAATTAAAACTTTTAAACCTTTAACCGGATCATTACGTGTTGCATATATCTTGTTATACACGTCTAGGAAGCGCGTGGTGAGCCGTTTAGGGTAAAACCCGAACCCAAGTATCATTGATGGATAATATTGTGCCACATCAACGTTACGCATACTGTAACCGTCAGGCGCCTCAACTACAAGTTTTTTCTCTTTGGAGTGCAGGCCACCTAAACCGACTTGATAAGTAGTTTCACCAATAACCAGCTTCGTCTTTTTCAACCAGTCAGGCAGTTCAGGTGAACCGTTGCCGGGATTGATTGTAAACTCAGTGTTTCCATCAAGTAAGTTATGTAATTCGCGCAGTTCAGGTCGTGCAAAAGAGACACATTCAGGTGCGTGATACAAAACAGACTTTGGCACCTTTGCCTTAGACACGCTAACGCCCGCATCTTCTAATTCAGATACCAAAACGGTCTCTGCAATTTGGGCATCAGATTTACTTCGTAAGTCAACACCATACTGCTCGCTCATTTTCTCTCGCAGTTTTAAACGCGGTAAGATAGCATTGAACAAATCTTCGGTCGTATCAAGGTCGTTTCGATTATATAGAGTGATGCCTTTTATCTCAGTAGCATCCAACTCTTTGTCATAAGCATATGGTAAATCCTGCAACTTCTTAGAATACATACGAGCGCCATAGCTTTTCAACGATACAAATACGCCCGGTGCCGGTTCAGAGATATCTATGTGATCAAAACGACGATCTTCACGCAGCTTATATTTTTTCATAAGTGTCCAAGACGGAGTATTCGTCTTTACGATCTCGCAACTCAGTTCAAACAGCGCTTGAGTTGTTACGCCGGATAGTGCATAATAAAGCATCGGCATATCATATCGCAGTCCGTTAAAGGTGATAGTTGTGGTTTGGCTCATAAGCGTAACGATCTTGTTACGTTGTGCAACGGTCAGTGGGTCTTTTTTAGTAGATATTTGAAGATAACCGCCCTCTTTTCCGGCTCGTTTAAAGCCTATAAGAAAAAAGTTAGGATTTATTTCAATATCCATAAAAACAATCTCATTCTTCATCGTCAAAAACCTTTGCTATTACTTTGTGTCGTTCACCCCACCGTTTAAAAAATGCGTCAGGTGTAACATACCCGTTCTTATGGCAGAAACGGATGCAGGCTTCGACGTGCGCAATATCCATTTCACATATATTGTGAATTACGCCGTTGCCATCTATCCACTGCTTATCGCTTTTACGAATGTCAATATCGCAATACCGACTATTTTCAAGGTGATCTAAATAGTCATCAAACATTGACATCATCAGCCTCCGCCGGGTGTATATCACGCTCAATTAAATCTACAATTTCAGGAAATTTCATTACAATAAAATCTCTGAGTGATCCGTGCTCTTCCTCTATATAACCGTGCTTCGCGTGACAAACGTCATCAATTGCAATCAGGTCAAGACCGCCAATAGCGCCTTTTATATACAACATTACAAAAACAGGGTGAGTAACCATTGCGCCATGAGGAAAGTCAGGGGGATACATTTGGAGGGTTCTTGAGACGAACGCTATTTCGTCAAGTGTTAGTTTTTTCATTTGGTAAGTCCTTAGATGCTTTAACTCGCATCGTGAGTGATTTGGATTTTAACTCCTTAAAGCCGCGGGTTAGCGCGACTCTTGCAATTAATATTCCTCGTCCTCGTCGTCAACTTCATCAAAGTCGTCAACTTGCGCCGTACCAGTGTCAGTAAACCCATCTTCGTGGATATCACCTTTCACATATTGGATGCCGCTCAGGTTCCCGTTTACACGTTTACCATAGGAGTTGTCTTGTTTCCAAAACGAAATAACCGCATTGACCGTTGCACCACCGAAAAACATTGGATCAACTTCGTTGTCCTCACGGGTAATGATATTACGTTTGCCGTCAACCAGCGTTGGGCGGTTTTTATTGGCTGTCTTGATAATCCAGTGACCTTGAGCGTGCTCGTCGTCAGTCTCATCACCATCTTTGATAGCCCATTTAGATTGAGGTATCTTGGATTTGCCCATAACCTCTTTGATCTCAGCTACAATTTTGTCATACGTTTTAGTATCACTTTTTGAAAGTAGAAAAGTTGCTTCATATTTGCCGGTGCTTTCGCCGCCAAAACTGCCGTGCTCGAAAACACTTGGGAATGATAGTACTACGTTTTTCAGTTTGATAACTGCTGCCATGATTTGTCCTTTATTTACTTGATTTATTAGATTTTGGCTCTCTTCTGGAATTGCAACCGTGTTCTCAATTATACCAAGGTTAACCTTTAAGTTTACTTAGCATCTCTTGGGCTTTTTCGTCCCATGGATCGCATATAGCCCGCGTGAGGTCTTTGGTAACTTGCACCCCTGAAAAGCTCCTGCCTTTAATCACACCATAACGCGTATGGATACGGATAGGATATATTGCATCGTCAGGAACATCAAAGACGACTTCGCATCCTTGATAATGCCCGTCGTCAGGGTCGATCTTAATGGTGTCAATAGTGGACGTAAGCCCATTATTGTACATTGCCATTGTGAGGTATTTTGTGATAATACTCTTCATCTTCGCTTCGGCGGCATTAGACATTTTAAAACTCCTCTTCATCCTCGAATAGTGGCTTGACAGGAACCGCAGGGCGTTTGTCCGACGTGGGTGCCATAATCAATTCGCCCTCAGGTGTATCAAACAATGTGTCAAACGTTGTTTGTTTACGTGCAGTAAGCTCAGGTCGCAGTATCTTGATCGCCTGTGTAGGTGTCAACAATTTACGCGGCATGAGGTCATCCCACTCAGCGGCTTTCGTCCAACTCTTGATCTTATTGAAAGCTTCGACTTCGTTGATCCATTTCTTGCGCTTAATCGCTCTAACGACCTTATATCCGTTAACCTCTTTACCGGCCATCAGTTCGTCAGTTATACGTTGTCGGTATGCTTTGAACAGTTGCGTTACTAAACCTTCTTTTTCAAGAAAAGTTATAACCTGCTCCATTGGCACCGATGTCGGTTCGTCCTCCTCAAGACTCTCAAATTCGTTCGCAATGAGCTTCTGTGCCTCTTCGTAAAGAGCAACACATTTAGGCGCGTGAGAACACCATTTACATTGAGTTTCGCCCGGTTCGCACGGCGCATCTCCGCTCAATGCCGACTTGGCTCGCTCATAAATCCATTGACTAAAGTCAAGCAGTTCGTCAAGTGTACACTCCCATTTGTTCGTATTATGAATCGCGCCGTTATCTTGAACGATATGCAATACAATACGCTCATAGTCATAAAACATTTCGTGCTCGTTATCCAAGCCGATTGCATACAACATCAACTGCATATTGTTTTCAGCAGATACCGCACCGCGACCTGTCTTAAGGTCTATAACGTGTAAGGCATCGTTGCTAACTACACAAGCATCCACATGACCCTCAACATCAAGGTCAGGATAGATTGAGACTTTGCTTTCTATATGCAGTTCTGCTTCAGGGTTTGCGTCCATGATAGCCATAACATAATCGTGATAGTTGCCCGCCTCTTCCAAGATTGACTTATCAACCCAAAACATTTCAGCGCCATCGAATGACGGGTAAGTTGTATCCCTGCCACATGATTGACCGATCTCAAACTCTTTGCCACCCAGCATCAATTCGCCGACTTGGTGTATGTCAGTTCCACGTTGTGCAGCAGCGTTGCCTTTGCTTTCCTCTTTCATTGTCAGTCTAACAGAGCCGGGGCAGTTTGCCCAGCGACTTGCACCCGACGGACTTATGAGAGAGTGTCCGTTTGTAGTTTTAGTATCTAGCATAATTACGCTACCAAAGAACCCAAAGCGGCGCGCAACTCAGCTTCTTTATCTTCCTCAACACCGGAAAGTTTGCCGTTTGTACTAAACCCAGCGATAGTATCGCGCACTGTATCACGGTCGGAACCTGCAACAGCTTTCTTAGCCAGCTCAATAAGTGTGCACTCAGCGGGATCTTCAACAGGCTCTTTCTTAGCAGGTTTCTTAGCGGCAGCAGGCTTCTTAGCAGCAGGTGCAGGTTTCTTAGCTGCAGGTTTCTTAGCTGCAGGTGCAATTGCAGGCTCTTCAACAGGCTCTTTAGCAAAAGTTGTTGGATATGTCTTTGCCAGTTCATCAACAGTTACCAAAAGCGCGTTCAGTTCAGTCTTTACTTTGTCCAAGTTGTTCAGTTCGATTTTTATGTTTACGGTCATCATTTTGTAAGTCCTTAATTTAAGAAGTCTAATCCAAAGAATTGGTTAAACTCATCTTCGTTTTTGAAGCATCTTATAGCTCGATGCTCACCTTTAGTTATATATTCGACCCATACAAGTCGCCCGTGATGAAATTCCCAAGTGATTTCCATCTCATACCTCCTATTTTACCAAGGTTAAGCTTTGATAAGCCTTAACCTTCTGTTATCACTACAAGTTTCCTCCTAGCCCGTGAGATTGCCACATATTTCAGCTTGTCGTCACCAAGATCATCCCACATTACGATGATGTTATCGATGCTTCGACCTTGCGCTTTGTGTGCGGTTATAAACTTAGAGTGTCTTGCAAAAGGTATCGTTGCAAGCGCTAAATAATTTCGCCAACCCTTAGCCCATATAGCAGCCTCACTGTTATTAAAACACTGTTTCAACTCCCGTGAAGTTTTTGCAGGATGATATTTTTTACGCATCTCGTTTCTGAACTGAATTATCTCGTGAAACAACACTCGCTTATGTTTTAGATAAACGCTATAGTCACCCAAGATCACTTTTGGCAGTCTACCGATAACGTATTTGCTTGTCGGCTTGATGGGCATATCGCGATACCCTTCGTTCTCAACATCTACCAGAAACAAATTCTTATATTTCTTATGTGGCACCGGATGGTCAACAACCCTGACTATATCACCGTTTGTGAAGTATGGAAATTCCTCACGTCCGATAACAGCATTATGAGAAGAGCATAGTCCGAACACTGCAACCTCAACCCCTTTTTTGACCCATCTTGATATATCGGCTCCCAATATCACTTTCTGAGCCGCCGCAAGTGTTTCGTTTTTGTGAGCGATGACCGTTGCGCCATCATATTCTACGTCAAGAATATTGGGATAAGTTTCAACCCCTGTCAACCGTCCGGTATCTCTGAAACGGTTAATGGCGGCCAACAACTCTGCGTTTGTTGTCCTGTAATTCTTAGTGAGTGTAACAGTAGTGTTGCAAAGTTTACTCCAGTCCTGTTTACGGTCTTTAACGGGCGGTAGTTGATTTGGATCACCTACCAGCATAAGTGTTGACGGTGTTCCGTTCTCACGCTCCCAGCGTCTTAGAATCTTTAAGACTTTAGCTAAAAGTGCTCCACCCATACTGATCTCATCAATGATTAATATATCACGACCTGTAATACCAAGTTTTGCGAACTGATCGCTTAATTTATCTCGATTAGGTATAATACGATGCGTTTCGTTAATAGTATTGGCATCCTCGTTTAGCTCTAAAGCCAGTCCAAATGCTTTATGAATTGTTATTCCGTGAATGTTTTTAGCAGCACTGTTAGACGTGGCAAGCAGAAGGCACCGCCGCCCTTTGCCTGCAGCTAGACTGTGTATCTCCTTAATTATCGCGCTTTTACCTGAGCCGGCCTCGCCGGTCAAATACATTGATGAAACGCTACCATCAAGAATCGTGTCGATTACTCCCTGCTGAACTGTGTCAAATTTCATTGTTATAACTCCCATTCTTCAACATTGTCGTCTACATCGTCAAACAAATTACTCTTACCGTCGCTAAGCTTAATATAGTCGGCATTGACAGGATATCTCTGTATTTTCTTTCCGTTTACTGTCAGCATCTTACGACTTCGTGAAACAGCCTCGTCCATAAGTTTATTCGCGTATTTAGGGATACTTATAGGCAAATCACGAGCGTGACTTGCAATAATACCGCTTAAGACATCTTTAAGATTACGTTTGTGGTTGACATAATAAATGTTATTGCTCTCAAAAATTTCATTGTTGATATCTGATGTAGATGCGTGTGCTGTGATGTAATTCTTAAAATCACGATGCACTTCATCAAGCAATTCGTCAATCTCGTTACTCTTATCAAGAAAGTATTTTTCTTGCAGGGTGCGTAACATATCTTCATCATACTCAGGATTGCGTAAAGCATCCAGCAAAATTTCATATGACCTGTTTATTACGGAGGCGGTATACTCAATTTGACCCACCTCTTTGAAGATCGCCGACGAACCTACTTTGTGACCACTCTCAGGAACAGTGATTGCCATAATACGGTTTCGCAACTCGTCGCTTAATCCCGATATCGCGTTTGCGTGCGTTGTCGTGAAAACACTGAACATCAATTTGATAACCTGTGTTCCACCACCTGCGCCAAATTTTTCAAGATTGATCTTGCCGTCCATAAGCCGAACATCGTTGCCAAGTGGTTTTTCAATTTCGTCTACCAACAACAGCCCCGTGTTTCGTAAATCACTTATAACCTCAGGGCCGATACCTTTACCGCCTTTAAGCGCGTGCTTGAAAAGTGTCCATTCAACAGGAACAAAATTAAGTTGTTTTAGAAAGTCAGATTTTCCGCTTGAACTTGGTGCAATGATTACCAACTTGTTAAGTTTGGTTTCGTTGAAGCGAATACTAAGGCCGACAAGTTTAAGAACATCGTCAGCTCTACCCTGCCAAATGTCATCAAAGAAAGCTTTTACAACTCTGTCATCATATGGCATTGCTTCTTTACCGTGCAACGGGTTGTGCTCAACTGTCATAACGTCGAGCATACCTGCAAGCTTAGACGGTCGTGTGTCAAATTTAATAGCAGTATCACTATTATAATTCAACTCGTGCTTAACATCACTTATTGCACCTTCTGTTCCTATGACATCAATTTCTTTCTTTGTAAAACCAAACATATTCAGGTGTCGCTTATACGCTGTAAGGTTGAGGTTTGTTATATACATATCTTTTACTACGAGCACAAAACCATTTCCGTGCAGATACACTTTAACTTCATCCAAACGCGGTTTCACCCCAATGTGCTTTGTCGGTTCAGCCGTGTATTTAAAGTCTATAGCGTTTCTAATGGCCTCTTTACTCATTCGCAAATTCATATCACCTTTAGACACACCTTTTATCATTGTTGATAAAATACCCAAAGGGTCTTGATTAAAATCACTGGTTTGCAGGTCTTTGTGTTGACGTATATCTTCCATAACCTGAATAAGTTGTGTATCACTCGTGCTGTGCTTAATGCGCGCTGTATATTGCAGGAGACGATATTTGTTACCAAGACGGCGTAAACGAATGTAGGTAGCTTTAGTGTCGCGGGTGAGATCAACATCCCACTTGTCAGCCGGATCAACATAACCCTTATGCGACGGATCATTTTTCTCAGGAGACTTTGCACAAAATTTAAGCCATTTTTCTTTACCTTCGTTTGTACCGTGATAACGTGCAGCAATTGATTTTCCAACGTCAAACCATTCATCCCATTCTAAATTGGCAGGGATAATATTTTCAAGTATATCGTCAACCTCACTATCTGGAAAGTATTTTTCGTTATTCGGATCGTTATATATTGCAAGCTCTAAGCCAGCATCTTCATCAAAAGTTGTTCCAGCGCCACCGGTAGTGTTAGTAGGTTTCATTGCAAAGATTTCAGTTAAACGTTCATCCCACGGATTAATAAAAAGCTCTTCATCTATCGGATCGGCCCACTCATAACAATTAAGCTCACCTTTTTTGTTCTTTACAACAGTGCCAACAATAGGTATGATCGACTTGAAGCCGCCATAGATGTCAATATATTTGAACCCGTGCCCAACTGATGGAACAAGTCCGTCGCTCTCATTTCTGAAAGCATAATGCTCGCCACCGGATGGTGTGATCGCGAACGGAACAGGCGTATATCCAAGAGTTTTTACAAGCCGCGAGAACTCATTACCAACCTCATATTTATCATTATCGACAATTATCAAATTATCTGGTATAATTGCAGCATAGCCAGTCGCTTTAACTGTGAAAGCATCGGGTTTATAGCTGCGGTAGGGAACGACTTTGCCGTCCTTCCCTTGATATCGGGTAGATTTTTCGTGCTTTTTTGTAAGTTTTAACACGAATCCTTCTGCTCGATATTTTTCATAGGCATCTTTCAATACTTTCGGATCAGTTTTCATCTTTTACCTCCATTATTTTGTAGTTTATTTCATCTAGTATATCTCTGAGCAATTTGCGCTCACAATCAGTGCTACCGCTACGCGTTATACGCTCTACGATAACACGCCGTTGTTGCCTTAACACCTCTAAGGGTGTCAGGGTATATTTCAATGTCATACATACGTGATACTGAGTGTCTTTTCAATACCACAACGACTACGCGTATATTTTATAGCTTCATACTCGTGCGATTTCATACCGTCCAGTAATTCATCAAGCTCGTCTATGAGAACCATTCTTTTGTGCATTTTTCGCCACGGCCCTTCGCTAACCATTGTTTTTACGGTCAGCGTTTCTTGTGTGTATATTGCTCCAAGCGCATTTACGATCTTCCCGCCATCCGCTAAGTGCTCTACGATCTCAGATACTTTAATTATATCGTTACTCATTTTACAATCCCTATTTCGTCACCCGTTAAAGGCCGGGCATATTTAAAGCTGTTGCAAGGTGCCTTAAACTTAAAATCATCATCCGGCACATAATCTGTAAATATGGACGGCATCCAGTCATCAAATTCTGAGTCGCGCATCATAAAAACTTTACCTTTATTCGCTTCGATCTCAAACCATTCAGGTTTAGCTACCCTATACCGATGGGGTGCAAGCATCCAAGATGGACGTAAACAATCGCGCCATTTTTCGTCACCAACCGTCTTAAATTCGATTTTCTTACCAAGTGCAAAAGCTTTACGCGTTTCAAAATGTTCGTCAAGCATAATGTAACTAAGTGCCGACGGCTGATCAAAGTGCAAGTTGTCAGATTTATATGTGTTCCACTCACTTTTTGTTTCGTCATACCAGCAAAGGGTTCCACCTGCAGCCCAAAAGGTCATTGCAGGCAACAATTCTCTTATGTTTTTACGTGTCATTTTGTGTCTCCCTTATAGTTTTATGCCATTCTTTTTCGCGATTATTCCAATAATCCCAACCTTCACGCGTGGTGCTCCATCTGAATGGTACACCTAGCCAATCTTCAGGCGGATAATCTTTGAAAATCTGCTCAGGGTAGTTGCCGGTTAGACGACAGTGCCAAGCCCAGTCGCTATACCAAACCTGTTTCTTAAATAAGTTTTTCATATTTTACCTTTCATTGAAGGGTGCATAATAACCGTGCCGCTAGCCAGCACAATTACATCATACACTTTTGTTCTACGTTTACGCGCTCCAAGCTTATTACCATCTTTTTTACCGTCAGGATATTTCAACCTTGACATAATGTTATCATCAAAAACTATTTTCATATTCTTCCTCGCTTAATACCTGTATATCAACCAACTCATCAAGATATTCCTCGTCGTCAGTTGTTGCATATTCCTCTTCGGCCTCTGCACACGATATGCCATATTCGGCCCTACACTCAAACTCTTCCATTTCGTCAATAGGGTGAAATTCGTCAGCGTGCAGCAGGGTGAAAAGTAACAGTAAAATACTAGCCTTCATATTTCAAATCCTTATAAATTCCAAGACGGATTGCAGCTTCATATGCGCCGCGATTGCCAAATTTGAACTTCATTTTTCCGCTAAACTTTAGAGCTTCTAATCGAATTTTCTTTTCAGTCCAGTCCGTTACGTGAGGCATATGTTTACAGGCTTCATCAAGATACCCATCACGGGATGCGGCCTTATGCATACTTTGAGCTTTTGTCAGGAACTCAAGACGGGTCTTATATTTCTTAGCCTCTGCGATGACTTCCTCTTTGGTGTATGGCAGGTGCTTAAGACGTGCTGTGGCTTTAAACGCCTGCTCAAGCAGGTTGCGTGCTACCAAAGCATTATAAAGGCCGGGTCGTTCATCTCTGAGTGCTTTGCGGCTGGTAAAAATGTGAGCGATTCTAATTAAATCGTTGTCAGTGGCACTCGCATAATTTCCGACAAGCGGAAGATCGGCAAGCCAGTTGTTATTTTTAGCGTAAATAAACGCTGTGAAGTTTAGCTTCTTAAATTCACGTCGAGTGATGAAGTTTGAGCGGACATAGTCGAAAAGATGCTGTTTTGGTGTAAATTTGCTATTTGGCACTGTGATACCTTTGCGTTAATACCCCTGAGCGGCTCATATGTGGCCGCTACGATGTTTTCTCTGGAAAAACGAAGTTGGGTATGGGTTGCGCTGTTTAAAACGTCCTCGTCGAAATATAGGGCGTTTGTTAAAAGCACAATTGAAGCTATTGCCAAAGCTCTACCTGCTGCGGCGGAGGCAAAGGCTATGCAAGTGACGGCGGTTAGTATCGTCAAAAATGTGGGAGATGTGAAAATGAGCGTTGTGGCAAAGGCGATGATTGCTGTGGCGCCGATGATAATTGCTGTTTTCATTTTCCGTCTCCTCGTTTGTTGATGACAGTATGACACGGTCGAGCTTAAATTCTCCTTTTGGGTTAAACCGTGAGTTTTCCTCGAAAGCCTCACGTATACGCGCACGTTAAGATTTATAACTCTACAACTATAGAGATATTCAACTATTCACCTATTCAATCCATTCTCTTTTACACGAGAGTCGCGTTTTTTACAACTTTGGAGCGAAATTCCCCTTACCCGTGTACGCGCACACGCCTATACGTGTATACGCGCGCGAACGAATATATGAATAAAAAAAAGAAAAAAGAGAAGAAAAGCCCTATATACAGGGATAAAACACATATTCAATAAAAAAGAAAAAAGAAAAAAGATAATTGATTAATTCAAAATAAGAAATGAATAAAAAAGAATAAGAGGGAATAGTCAAGGTTTCCCCCTGCCTCTCTTTTCACTGGAACAAAGGTATTCAAAGTGGAGGTGCTACCCCTCTTTTGAATATTTTACCTGCAAAACAAGCGGCCCTCGTAACAATTTATCCATATTTTTGCGATGTTCTTTTCTGCTAATTTCGCCTTTTGTCACCTGCTGCCGCAACTTGGTTATTGCTTTATACAGTCGATAAAGGTCTTTATTATAGTAATCTTTGCTATGATAATCCTCTTTTCGCTTCTTTCTATTGGCGTAACATTTGCGCGGATTCTTGATATTCCATATAGTTGTTCGAGACACTCCGTAAATAGTGGAGAGTTCAGTTATACTGCTTTCACTGCGGAATATTTCCTTACGCGCATTATCTGTCAAATTTACCATTGTCGCTTCTTGGTGTCGAGCACTCCAATTTTATGCGGTGCTGTGTCGTCATAGGTCATTGGAACTCCTTTTTCAACTTGCCTTGCAGTAGTAAATTCCCTGCAACTTTTGCTTTCAATATTTTCAGCTTACTATCACGTGGTATCTCCAACTCTGCTGCAAATATGTCGATTAGCATATTGCTCCATTTTTCGACCAGTGCATCATCTACTTCGAGATTTGTAAAGCCGTTTGCCTCAATGGAGTTTAGAGCCTTTACAAACGTCTTTTCAGTAAAACAAGTGTTTGCACCCCCTGCGATCTCCAAAAGGCCATAAAGTGCTTGTAACGTCGCTCTAATGGATACTGTAAAGTCATCTGCACCAACCTCACTGTTGATCTTTGTTTTGGCTTTTTCCCAAACGGTTTCTGCTGCTCTCGCTTGCTTGTCGTGATACTTATAATCCCTAAGCCACATATTACGTAAATACTTTTTCATCTGCATTGCAAGCTTGCTGCTAGGGCGTGTATGTTCTTGCGGGTCGATCTGTTTCAACAATGCAAACATCAACATTAAAATCTGAGTCTTTTTCATTTTCTGCACTCTCCAATAATTGTTCGTCTTAAAAGCTCTAAGAGCCACAAAGTAACTAGAAAACCTTTAACGCATTTCATTTGATACGTCCTCCTCTATTAGCATATACGGAATATCTTTCAATGTGACGGATACACAATATCCGCCGTTATCACTCAATGGCACCCTAAGCATTTCTGTAATTTCGTGTGGCCTGCGATACCAATCGGGCGGACTGTTATCAAACGTTTTTGTCAACCATACTTTATCGCCAACTCTAAGCCCGCTGCGTTCGTCATACTCAATAATGTTATCCTGTATCATTGCTAGTAGTTCTTCGTGCTCGATACCTTCACCTATGATCATCATTTTACACCTCTCCAATCTACGCAAACCCAAAGACGGTTACATAGTCTAAGCCGTCCTGTGCGTGTGAGTTGTCGCTTGCAAGGCTCCCTGTTCTCAGGGTTCCTGCTACAACTGATACATAATTGTTTTTTCATAGACACGTTACAGAGCCATTCATCACATTGTCTTACGTTCGCCATTCGTTCATCTCCTTTTCTGTCCACTTCAAAGCTTTGGTTCGGTAATTTATACGCGCTTCTCTTGCAACTGTTTCGTGATATTGCTCTCTCATGCAACTCTTTTTCGCTTCACGTTGTATGAGATATTCCAATCTGTTACGCTTACGATAGAGATACTCAAATCGTTTAGAGTTTCTAAAGTTATCCCAAAGAACCGGATCATTTTCCAGTTCCAACAAAACCTTATCTGTTACGATACCCGCTTCAAATCCGTGCCTGTTCATTTTGACCATCCTTTCCATTCCGCTGCGCACACAGTGTCATCCTCGCCGTTATCCGACCAAGAGTCCCTGCCATTGCCATACACCCACAAATTACCGTCATTATCAAAGTGACTTACATATCTGCGAAGATAAGGTACTACACGTGATTTATAACTGACAAGCACTTTGTCATCGCGTGTTAGAGGCGGTATAGGGATAAGGTCGTATTTGCGATCGCCTTCCGCATGTCCGTTTTTCCTCCAACTCATTGGTATCCAAGCTCCATCATGCCTCACGGCACCTGCTATCGTATACGGGTTTTTCATATCCCGTGAAAATATTTTGTGTTGAATACCATTTACTGTTAATGATTTAAACTCCATCGTTTACAACCTCCAGATCAATTTTACGGCCTTTAACCGTTTCAGGGCAACCCCGGTCATTAAAAATAACCGTTGCAATTTCTCGTATCTCTTCGCCGTTGTTCATTATCATATTTTTCTCAAGTCGCACCAAAGTACCGACCCTACCAACAAACATCTTAATGGGGTGTTTTGTGAATTTTACTTTGCCTTGCAGCTTCAATTTTTGCCTCCAAATCTCGATAAAGACAGTTGAACGTTAGGCAGTATAAACGTTTGCCTTTATAACTATTAACGATAATACGTTTATCTTCCCACGTAAAATCGTCATATGTACTTATTGCCTGCTGCAAGATATACTCCCGCTTCAACCAAGCTCTAAGCCTCAAAGCTTTGATATAAGCGCTCATCGTTATGATCAGCGCTATAAGACTGACTATCATCGCTATATTTTCCATTACATTTCCTTGATGCGCATCAGCATAACGCTCATTAGCATATCGACTCGTTTTGCCCTGTCTTTGGGGTAATCAAAAACATTTTTCATCTGCTTGGCAAGTTTAATAACGTTAATATTCCCCTTTTCAGTTTCAAAATCGTTTAATAGTAAATATGCCGTCGGGGCGTTCAAACCAACTGTTAGAGCCAGCCAAAAATCATCCGGTTCTTCAACTTTACTGGCTTTTACAGCCTCCAATATTTCTTTGGGTTCAAAATCTACCATATCATCTAACTTCATTACATCTCCTAGTAATTGTTTACCGGCTCATTATCGAATAACGAATATAATATCTGTGAGCCGTAAAAAATAAGTTCTAAGCGCATATCCCCGGGATTAAAATTAATCCCTTGCCGCCTGAACAACCTTGCATTTATGTATGATGTCCAACAGTTGCGCGAACGTCCTGTTTTAGCGCTCAATGCCTCTGCCAGTTCACTATCTCGCCAGTCATAACCATACGTTATGGCATAATATATATCGTGACTACAAAGCCACAAACGTTCCATATCGGCTTTACGTTGTTTAATAAAGTTCATATCTACAAACGTAAGACCGGCAACTATTTTTGTCCATTCAAAAACACCATCAAGTTCCCTGTGACGGCTTGAATGAATACTTTGAATGGCCGTTTTATTTTCAAGTTCATGTATAGGCCGCCACAATGGCGGTTTAGCTTGCTTTGGAGTCCACTTTAACAAGATACCTCCTCATCTCTGCCGGTGCAGCGTTATACATTGCTTCAGCCAATTCTTGCATCGGTTCCCAAGCTGCTCCAGATCGTCGCAAGTCCATAAAATTCTTAAGCGATCTCACATTCCAAGTTGAAACAATTGAAGTTGTCCAGTTGTCAGTAACAATCGCTTTATAAGGATCAAGCGCGTTGCGTTTTCCCTTACACGCTCTAACGGCCTCAAACAGTTCGATAGCGCCTTTAAGGTTTGTCGGGAATTTGTTATCTGTCATTTTCTCAAACATATCGCGCTGCTCGTTTGACAGCACTTTAAGCGGATGATGACCAATCAATCTATCAAGATGATCTTGTATAAAATTGACTTCCGTCATAACTGCGTTTTCATCTCGGAACACAAACATATCAAGATTATAGATCAGGTCAAAGAAATAACGCCATCCAACCAGTCTGCCAATGCAATAGGCGATCAAAACATCGCTACCTGTGTATCGGGTCGATTTTACCGTTAGGCTCTGTATACGGTGTCTGCTAAGCTCCTGCAATACACCCCTGCCAACATCTTCAATCAGGAATGAAAGTGTTATGTGTTCACTCACACTTCCGTGAAAATTGACCCATATCAAGCGGTCAACCAAATCGCTGCTTCTCACACTTGCCAGTTTATCAAGCTCGCCATTGCGAATGATCTCGTTTTCACTCTTGTCAAAACTATCATACGCCGTTCTAGCTGCGTATTCAGCTACACCAATGCCGCCTGCTCTCAATAATGTTACCTGTGGTTTCTTTAACATAAGTTCTCCTTAATTATATTGTTTACGAAAGTTCGCACTTTTCGATCAAAGTTCTTTGCTGCATATTCTTCAATTCTCATAATGTCAGCCCAACTCAGCCAGTCACTAGGGTTTACTTCAATCACTTCAGGTACGTGACCCCGTGCGACAATCTCATCAACTATCATTTTTTGTTCGTTTGTAAGTCTCATTGTGTCTCCCATGTTATGCAAGGATTAAATTCCTGCGGTCGGTCGGGGTCGTCTATAAATTCATCTCCGCCGTTCATAAAACATATCTCAGCTTCGCTATAGATATGCACCTCATCCCAAGCTGTTGATGCTTCGCTGGGGGTTGTAAAAAACAGTAATGCTATGATAGCATACGTCATATGGCTTTCTCCTTTTTAAGTTCAGCTTTAAGCTCTTCGACCTGTTCTTCAAGCTCCCATATTTCAGCTATATATCCATCAACCTCATCTTCAAGCTCATCTGTGAAGGCTTCTTTTAGAGCTTCTAACTCCCACTCTTCCAACGTAATCTCTTTGCTCGCTATTATCAGGCGGGTCGCTCCGCCTAAATATTGTAAAGTTACCATAATCTGAACCAGTTATAAATAGCTTGCTTAAGTGTAGTAGGCTCGACCCCTCCTACAACTTTGTACTCAAAATCAGGGTTAAAAGACGGCTCTGAAATTGGCCTCCAAAACCTGCCACCTCTCGGACGCATCAAAATATCTTTACCGACTGCAAACGCTTTCCGCTCTTCGATAAACTGATCTTCAATAACGTAAAGACCGTCCGATCTAAAGTTAATGTTATTATAAGGCTTATATTTAAACCACCTGCAATTACTTGAGTATCCCCAAAGGACACCGCCGTTTGCCCAGTGGGTTATCACGGGCAACAATTCTTTTGCTCTTTCCTGTGTCATGATCTTCCTTTATTTGTTGGACTTGGTTCTATTACATCGCTTACAAAGCATTTGACAATTTTCTCTAGTTGTGTGCCCACCCTCGCTAAACGGCGTAATATGGTCAGCTTCCATATTACCCATTGCAAAGAAAGCGTCACATCTTTTGCAATGGCCGTCTTGCGTCTCGTATACCTCTGTTTTTATTTTATCTGTAAACGCTCTTACAGATAATGCCGACTCGTTTAGTGTTAATACATATGTATATATCCCTGCTTTCTTAGTTACGTCATCATCCATCATCAGCCGCTTAATTTCATCTTCAAAATCGGGCAGTTTGGTGTCTTTGAATTGATTGTATAACAATCCCCATTGGACACCTTTCATTTCTTTACGATACTTTGGAAAGGTTTGTTTTACCCAGTGCATCACATTTTCAAAATAATCCCAAAGAGCCTTAGCGTCGCTATCGTGCTGGTGTTCCCCCATATAACCTGTAACACTTTCCTTACTGATCCATTTCAAAGCAGTTTCAAGATAGTCTTGTCTAATAGGAGTACCTTTCATATATTTTGCGTAAAGGCTGTGCGCTTGACAGTTGGTTTTGCTAAACCATAACTTAGCGTTTGTGAGCCACGGGCCTATATAATTTATGTTTATAAGCTCTTGGTTTGTTAATGACACTCCGGCAATGTTTATGATTTTGAACCACTCCAATTTCTCACGGTTGGTTCCACTACACACTTCAACTCTAATTTCATAATCGAGTATATGTTTTTGCTCTTCCTCCTGCAAGTTTGCAAATAATTTCTCGTTAACCGAAAATACATTAGTAACATATTGGCAAATACTGATCGTCCTTTGTTGTCCATCGAGCATTTCATATTTACCATCTTTTTCAACCCAGTGAAAAAGACCTAATGGGCCGTTTTTGTTGATAGTATTAATGACCTCTTCACGGTCGCGATCTTTGTATACAAATTCTCGCTGATAAGCCGGACGGATATTCAAATATCCGTTATATCCACTTACACCTCTTTCAAGGTTATCAATATAATCCTCAACTAAATCTTTAATTGTTACTGTTGCTGACTCATATTTCATTTTGCTCTCCTTTTAATAATTATTCTTGCGTATTTCTTTTTACCATTTACAAATGGGTACCCAAAATTAGTATCTGTTATTTTTGTTGTTGCCATTAGGCCAACTATTTCAAATTCATCAG
>Ga0256827_10001048_pt1 | contig 17477 bp, 15 predicted proteins | sample CV84metaG_FD_185977 | JGI IMG/M metagenome (GOLD analysis project Ga0256827, IMG submission 185977) | Hydrothermal vent microbial communities from East Pacific Rise, Pacific Ocean - CV84 | ecosystem: Environmental > Aquatic > Marine > Hydrothermal vents | place: Pacific Ocean: East Pacific Rise... | reverse complement strand
CCCATAAATATCAATTGATATAAGATCAATTCTCATTTCCCTATCTTCATTTACTTTATATTCTTTAACATTATTAATATAAGTTTTTAACAATGGCTTAAATAAATCATAAAGATTATTATTTTGAACATTTCGTTTTGTATTTTCTAAAGAATAAATTTTCATAATATTTTTATTTTTTATGGTTTGATTGCAACATGTTTAACATGTTCGTGTATTTTTTTAATATCGTTATTGTCTTTAGGACTATCACTTGGATCTGCACCTGATATAGTATCTGCATATTGATATATATCTATACCACCAATTTTCACTTTTCTTTCATATTCTATATTAAATATATCTAATAATTCAGAATGACCTAATGGTCTACCAAAATCTATATTAAATGATATATCAATTTTATCTGGTAAATTATTAAAATTCATTTCATTACCAAAATTAATCACACCTTGATCCAATACAATATTACCTATTGATAATAATGGATTTAATGGATTACCTACAGTCATATGCCATGGTGTTGTTGGATCACCTGTTGTTAATGCCAATGACGTTTTTAAATCCCATCTATATCTTTGAATTGCTAAATCCATTGATTTATACACCAAATCAATTATACCACCACCATCGTTATTCCTAAAACTATCATTACTAATTGTATGATCTCTACCTTTCACCATAGTAAACAATGCATCTGCAAATGTTTTCATTATATTAATAATTGTTTTAGTCCATTCTTTAGTTGTATTATTTTTAACTGTTTCTTTTAAATTATTAAATGCATCTCCATTACCATTAAATATAAATTTCATATTTGATGTACCCATAGCAAATCCATTATTAATAACTTTCATCATTGATAATCCTGGATCAATACCTTTAATATATTTTTGTTCATATTTAGACTTAAAAGATATTCCTATACTTGATTTTAATCCTTGACCATCTAAACTTCTCGTTTTAGTTTCTCTTAAAATATTTGGATCACCAACTGGTAAATAAAATTTTTCATCTCCTTCTGGTTCTTTAACAAAACCTGCTTCTTTTAAAAAATTAAGTAGAAAACCTTGTGCCCAACCTGGTAATGACACCATTTTACTAGTGTTTATACCTGTCACACCTTTAATCATTTCAGCAAACTCTTCCCAAAAGAATTTCCTTTGATCTACCCAAACTTCATTGAAATTTAACGAAAACATTTTTTCTTCTTCTGGTGATATCCATGACACTAAAACAGATATCGGTTCTGCATTAATTTTATCTAAATCATGTTCAACAATAACATTTTCATCAAATCTTCTAAGAATAATTAATCTATTAATTGGAAAAACACCCAAATCTGTCAAATAAGCAAAATCACTATATTCTAATTTCATTGATTTTCTATCTCTCAACTTATTTATAATTTCAGTATATGGATTAGCATCTTCATTTTCACTATGAAAAGATTTGTCAATTACTTTATCAACAATTTTAATACTTCCTCTTTTTTTAAATTTATAATTATTAGGGTTCTTATTATTAAAAAGAAAACTCATTTCATCATGCATGATAACATTTTCTTTTTATATATAAAAAATGATTCAATACAAATTAATAATCTCTAATTATTTGAGAGTTATCAAATATATCCAAATTCTGTAATACTTTTTTAAAATTATCATCATCTGGTCCAAAATCATCAAAAAACATCAATATATTAAAATTTATAGAATCATCTATATGACTTTTCATATTAATAATTTCATCCATTGAAAAATCATTATTTATAAAATTTGGTATATAATAAATATCTTTATTTTTTCTTAATGATTGAATTATTTTCGTATAAATAATTAAATTAAAATAATCTCTATATTTGTCTATATTAACTATTTGATTTTCTTCTAATTGTGATTTTATGTCAATAATTACTTTATTTTTAATTTTATTCACCTTGACATATTTATCAAATTTCTTTTTGTTTTTACAAAAAACTATATAAAAATCCATATAAATAATTACATTTTGTTTATATATTGTAATTATATAGTTCAATTTAAATAAAATATACATTTATTTATAAAGTTTTAAACTTTTACAAGTTAAAACCATAAAATATAAAAAATAATTTATAATATAATGGCTAAAAAAAGAGCAAATGATGGATTTAATTTTTCAAAAATATCATCTGTTATTGATAATTTATCAAAAAAATCAATGATTACAATTGAAAATTTAAAAAATGAAAGAGGTTATATATCAACTGGTATTCATATATTAGATGCATTATTATCTAAAAGCATTTTAAAAGGTGGAATACCAAAAAATAGAATAACAATATTTGCTGGTCCACCTCAAACAGGAAAATCCTATATTACTTTAAGTATTGCTAGAAATGCACAAAAACAAGATTACAATATAATTTATATTGATACTGAATTTGCAATTGAAAAAAGTGACTTTGATATGTTTGGAATTAATGCAGATGATCAAAATAAATTTATGTTAATAAGATCAAATAAAGTTGAAAATATAAAAGTTTTTTTAACTCAATTATTAGATGAATTAAAAGCACAAAAGAAAAATGGTGTTGATGTTAGTAAAACTATAATTTTATTAGATAGTATAGGACAATTAGCATCTATAAAAGAAATAGAAGATGCTTTAAGTGGAAAAAACAAAGTAGATATGAGTCGAGCAAAAGCTATAAAATCACTATTTAGAATTATCAGTTCTGATTTAGGATATTTAAATATTCCACTTGTAGCCACAAACCACATTTATATGACACAAGATTTATTCCCAAGAGCAGTACAAAGTGGTGGAGAAGGTATTAATTATTCTGCTTCTATTATTGTTTATTTATCAATTGCAAAATTAAGAACAGGAAATGAAGATGAATTGGATTTAGGACAATCAGGTGTAATCGTTACAGCAAAAGCAAGAAAAAACAGACTAGCAAAACCAAAACAAATAAAATTTGAATTAGATCACACAAAAGGTGTAAATCCATATAAAGGATTAGAATATTTTTGTACACCTGAAAATTTTGATAAAATTGGAATTGCAAAAATTAAAAAAATTATTGATAAAAAAACAGGAGAAATTACATATAAAACAGGTGCTAAATATTATATTGAACATTTAGATAAATATTTATATGAAAAATATATTTATAATTCAAAAGTTTTTAATGAAGATATTCTTAAAAAATTAGAACCAATTATTTATGATTACTTTAAATATTCATCTTATGACGAATATCAACAAGAATTAGAAAAATTAAATGAAGAATATTCAAAATACGAAAACAATGATGATAGTATGGATATAGATATTGATGATATTGAAAAACTTTTTGATTAAAAAATAAAAATTAACATATGCCAGAGGTAATGAATGTAAATATGGAAAAAAATTTTTTCACCTATATTTTAGAAAATAAAAATCAATTTTCTAAAGTAGAACCATATTTTTTTAAAAATGATAACATACAATTCATATATAGTGTAGTAAGAGATGAATATTTAAGAACTAAAAAACAACCAAGTTTACAACAAATTATAGATATGGTCAAATTAAATGACCCAGAAAATAAAATATCCAATGATATTTTAAGAATTATATTAAAAAACGATATAACTGAAAAAAAAGAATGGTTAGAAACTAGATTTAGAGCTTGGAAATTATCTAATATTGTAAGAACTAATACATCTAAAACAATTGAAGAATTAAGAACATTAGAAGATATTGATTTAGAAAATGTAAAAAGTGTTGTATCTAAAATAAGAAATTTATATAATGAAATACCATTATTAGATGATGACGAAATGGATATTGGTGAAGATTTTGATGATCCTGAAAATCATAGGCAAGAAATATCTAAATATAAAATTCCATCAGGATGGTCAAATATTGACAAAATTTTATCTGGTGGTTGGGATTTGTCAACATTTAATGTTATTATGGGTGAAACAAATGTTGGTAAAAGTATGTGGTTACACAATATTGGTGTTAATGCATCTAAGCAAGGTAAAGTTATTGTTATAATAACTTTAGAAATGACAAGTCGAAAAGTAATGAAAAGACTAGGTGCTATGAAATTAAAAATTGATATTAATCAATATGATGAATTAAGTAAAGATCCAACCTTCATAAAAACAAAAATAAATCAATCAAAAAATAAAAATAATGGAATATTTAATACAGATAAACCAGGTAAAATTTTTGTAAAAAAATTTAATACTGGTGATTGTTCTGTAATAGATATTGATAATTATATAAATAAATTACAAGAAGCTAAAAATTTAAAAGTTGACATGGTATTAGTTGATTATATTAATATTATGACTGTTGATTCTACAAGTAAAGATATTAAAAATAATCTTTATTTAAAAGGTAAACATTTAGCCGAAGGGTTACGTTATTTAGCTGATAAATATAATACCGTTATTATTACAGCAACACAATTAGACAGAGCAGTATGGGGTGCAAATGATGTAAAATTAAATGATATTCCAGAATCTAAAGCAATAGCTGAAACAGCTGATTCAGTATGGGCTATTATAAGAACACCTGCAATGAAAAAAGAAAATAAATATAGATTAAAAATATTAAAATTAAGAGATGGTGAACATAAAGAAGAACAAATTAGATTTGATTTTAATACTAAATATTTAACAATAGAAAATGATATTATGGAAGGTGCCATATAAAAAATAATTATATAAATGAAGAAAAAAAACAAAAATGAAAATGAAAATGAAAATATTGATAATATTGAAAATGTTGATAATAATGATTTAATACCACTAACTGATAATGAATCCGATACAAATGATGATGATAATATTACTGATAATAATGATGATGTTATTAATTTAGATGATGATAATTTAACTAAAGTAGAAGCAGTAGATAGTAATGATAATGTCACTATTGATGATGATGATATTGTGTATTTTAAATTTAACACAACAAAACATAAAATGGAGGGTAAACATAGATTAAAACGAGATACTATATTTTATGGAAAATTAAATGAAGAAGAAGAAGAAAGTGAATATCTTCACACGTCAGGTAGTGATTTTTTCAATAAAGATTTTCCAATAGAAAAAGGTACACAATATGAAATGGAATCCAGACATTTTGATGAAGTTGAAAGTCAAAGAAATTTAAAAAAGAAAATATATGAATTATTAAAAAATAATACTGATTTAGATTTCAAAGCTAATAGAAGAAAACCAAATAAACAGGCATTTAATAAATATTATGAAATGATAATAAATGAAATTGGTAATCAATATACTAAGTCTGAAATATTTGTTGAATTATCATATTATTTTACAGATCATATATTTAATATGTATAAATTATTATACCCAATTCATGCAACAAATATAATTATGGAATTAAAAGAAAAAGGATACTTAAATGAATTAGATAACATGAAATTTATATAAACAAAACGTTAAATTTTTTGTATAAAAAAAGTAAAATTAATAAATAAAAATGAAATATTACAATAGGAAAGAAGTTTATGAACAAACACTAAAATACTTCAAGGGGGACGCATTAGCAACTGATGTGTGGATTAATAAATATGCATTAAAAGATTCAGATGATAAAATTTATGAATTAACACCAGATGATATGCATAGAAGAATCGCGAAAGAATTACACAGAATTGAAAAAAAATATATTAATCCATTATCAGAAAATGACATTTTTAATTTAATAAAAGATTTTAAATATATTGTACCACAAGGTAGTCCAATGTCTGGTATTGGAAATGATAATCAAATAGTATCTTTATCAAATTGTTTTGTTATTGGTAATAATGATGACTCATATGGTGGTATATTTCAAGTAGATCAAGAACAAGCACAATTAATGAAAAGAAGAGGTGGAGTAGGTCATGATTTATCTCATATAAGACCAAAAGGATCACCTGTAAAAAACTCAGCATTAACATCAACTGGTATTGTTCCTTTTATGGAAAGATTTTCAAATACAACTAGAGAAGTCGCACAAGATGGTAGAAGAGGTGCTTTAATGTTATCTGTTTCAGTTAAACACCCAGATAGTGAAGATTTTATAAATGCTAAAATAGATACAACAAAAATAACAGGTGCTAATATATCAGTCAAAATTGATGATAATTTTATGAAATCTGTTGAAAAAGATAAAAAATATATTCAACAATTTCCAATTGATTCAAATAAACCAAAAATTAAAAAAGAAATTGATCCAAAAAACATATGGAATAAAATTGTGTATAACGCTTGGAAATCAGCTGAACCAGGTATTTTATTTTGGGATACAATTATTAAAGAATCTGTTGCAGACTCTTATGCCGATGAAGGATTTAAAACTGTATCAACCAACCCATGCGGAGAAATAACCCTCTGTCCTTATGATAGTTGTAGATTATTAGCCATTAATTTATATAGTTATGTTGATGATCCATTTACACCAAAAGCTAATTTTAATATTGATAAATTTAAAAAACATGTAAGATATGCACAAAAATTTATGGATGATATTGTTGATCTTGAACAAGAAAAAATTGAAAAAATATTAAATAAAATTTATAATGATCCAGAAAGTGACGAAGTAAAAGTAACTGAAATAAATTTATGGAAAAAAATATTAAATAAAACTATTAGAGGTAGAAGAACTGGTTTAGGCATAACAGCAGAAGGTGATATGTTAGCATCTTTAAACATAAGATATGGTACAAAAGAAGCTACAGAATTTTCAAAAAAAATACATAAAATATTAGCAATTGAAGCATATAAATCATCATCAATAATGGCTAAAGAAAGAGGTTCATTTCCAATTTATGATTATAATAAAGAAAATGATAGTGAATTTATTAAACGTATTAGAAAATCAGATAAAGAACTAGATGATATGTTAAAAAAATATGGTAGAAGAAATATATCATTATTAACAATTGCACCAACTGGTAGTTTATCCATAATGACAAGAACAACATCTGGAATCGAACCAGTTTTCTTAACTGCTTATAAAAGACGTAGAAAAATAAATCCAAATGATAAAGATTCAAAATCACATTTCATTGATGAAAATGGTGATCATTGGGAAGAATACACTGTTATCCATCCTAAATTTAAAATTTGGTTAATGATAAATGGTTATAATATAGATGAATTTTCCAATTTGAAATCTTCAGAAATGAATGATATTATCGAAAAATCACCATATTATAAAGCAACATCAGAAGATGTTGATTGGATGGAAAAAGTAAACATGCAAGGAGAAATACAAAAATGGGTAGATCATTCAATATCGGTAACTATAAATTTACCATCCGAAACAACTATAGAAACAGTAGATGAACTATATAAATTAGCATGGAAAAAAGGTTGTAAAGGTGTTACAGTATATAGAGATGGTAGTAGAGATGGTGTAATGATAAAACAAAATGGTGAAGAAAAATCTATAAATGATTATTTAAAAGAAAACAATGCAGCAAAAAGACCAAAATCTCTTGAATGTGAAGTTGTTAGATTTGTAAATAATAAAGAAAGATGGATTGGTTTCTTAGGTATTTATGAAGATGATAACGACAAATATCCATATGAACTATTTACTGGATTATTAGAATCATTTCAAATTCCAAATTATGTTGATAATGGATGGGTAATTAAATCTAAAAATAAAAAAACTGATAAATCACAATATGATTTTGTTTATTTAGATAAAGATGGATATGAAATAATAATGTCTGGTTTAGACAGAGCTTTTAATAGAGAATTTTGGAATACTAGTAAAATGATTTCAGCAATGTTAAGACATAAAATTCATTTACCAACTATTATGAATTTAGTTGATTCTCTTAGAATTAATGGTAAACAAGAAGATGATTTCCCAGCATTCGGTACATGGCAATCTGGTGTCAAAAGAATTCTTAAAAAATATTTGAAAAATACAAATATATCAGATTTTTCATGTCCAAATTGTGGATCAACAAATATTGTAAGATTAGAAGGATGTCTGACTTGTTTAGATTGTCAATGGTCTAAATGTTCATCATAAAAAAAGTGGAATATTTTATATTCCACTTTTTTTATTTAATATTTTTATTTATATTTAAAATATGAATTACTATATTGATGATATTAATAACACACTGACTTGTAGAAAGTTAGTTAAATTTTTAAAAAAGGAAAAAATATATGATAAATTTCTTTTTTATCTAAAACAAAATTATGAAAATCCGAATAAAGATTTTTGTGATAAAAAAAGATCATTTACATCAGCATTTAATTTTCATAATACTAAGGAAGGTTATTTATATTGGTTTATGTATAAAGATAAATGGCTAAATTATAAAAAGAATATCTTTAATCTTTTTTAGCAAAAAATATTATTTCTTTATAAAAATCCCATGCTAATATTTTATTTTTATTTAATTTATTATTTAAATACGAATCTGTTATATCAACATAATCTATACTTTGTATCCTAATATTATACCCATTTTCAATAAATTTATTAATTATTTCTACAGTTTGTTTTCCATTTTTCTTTTCAGGATGAAATTCACCACATAATCTATTAATATTATTAAAAATATATTGAAATGTTTCTTCATTAAACATATTATATTCAGATCCTTCAATATCAAATTTTAATATATCTATTTTTGAAATATTATAATATTTCAAAAATGACATAAAAGAAAATGTTTTAACCAAATCACCACCTTCTTCATCATTATTTAAAATAGGAGATACACTTGTTTCTATTCTACTATATCCATCTACATCAACACCAATATTTAAAAATATTATCTTATAAAGTAAATCTGGAAAATTATGAATTATATTTTTTATTGCATATTCATAATTTTGTTTAACTGGTTCAATTGCATATATTTTTTTAATATTTTTATTTAATGATAATATACTTAATATATATGTTCCTATATTTGTTCCTAAATCAACAATTATATCATTATCATTTATTATAAAAAAATTATTATATAAATTATTTAAAATAATGTCATCATAAATAATTTTTTGATCATTATTATTCCAACTATTTGGATATAATACATCATTTCTTTTAATTAAATTATTAAAATCTATTTTTTTCGTTTTAATTATTTCACCATCAGATATTATATCTATAATAAAATTATCTAATTCATATAATAATTTATTAGTTTTATACCAAAATCTATTATTATTAAAATTTGATATAGTATTATAAAGAATATTTTTCTTATTATCTTTTATATAATAAATAATTATTTTTACTGTTATATCTAATTTTGTAGATATATAAATAATATTTTTATCTTTATTATAACTTATATTAAAATCTTTTTCCATATTATTTATTATTTTTTAAATCGTGTATTTTATATACATTATTAATTTCTTCTATTAAATTCATATCATTAATATGATTATTAATAATATTTCTTATATTAAAATTATCTATATTATAGATTATATCTTTATTATTTATACCATTATCTATAATATAATTAATTTTTATTCTTTTATATTTATTGACAAATAAATTAAATTTATTTATATTTTTTTTATTATTTAATAAATTTTCATTTATTTTTATTTCTAAAAAATCATTATCTTTAATATTAACATTATTTAAATCATTAATATTATCAATATTATATGATACAAAATTGGGACTAAAATTATTATTTAACAATTTATATTTTTTTTTTACTGTATCTACTACCAATAACCCCTTTTCATATTTAGTATTTTTATTTAATTGATAAGGACTACCTATATTTAAAATACCATCATCATATATTTTATAATCATCAAAATAAGTACAAATTTTAATATCATTTGATATATTTTTATAAATATCATTATTCAAATAATTATCATTAAATATAATAATAGAATTGTCTTCTACTTTTGAAATATCATAATTATAAGAAACTATTGATAATTTATCAATTTTTATATAATCATCAATTATTATTACATTTTTGATTCTTTTTAAGATATCACCAGATATTTCATCATTTACAGATTTTAAAATATATATTGGCATAATATCCGATATTTTATCAAAAATATCTAATACATTTTTTAAAATATCAAAATTTATAGATTTTTTATTATAAAATATATTACCACCATGTACAAATATATCATCAGAACTTGATTTCTTTTTAAGAAACGGTATTATTTGATCATAAAAATATGAATATTGATCATTAATCAAATTCTTATATCCAAAAAATGTATTTGATGTTATAAATATTTTCATTATTTACACTGTTGTTTCTAATACAATCATTAAATCCGTATTATTATCTGATACCAAAATATAATTTTCAAATAAATAAATATCACTATTATCATCAAATGTTATTGAATTAAAATATTTTTTCGGAAATGATATACTCATATTATCTCTATTAATATCACATATTTTTATTTCCCATTTATTTTCACCAATAAATAATTCATTATTATGTACTTTGATATATAAAATATCATTTGTAAGTTCAATTGTTGACAATCTTTTTATTTTTTTAAAATCCTCTTTATTTAGATTAAAATTAAAATGTGCATTATTTTTATTTGTTAAAAAATCAATATCATCCTTAGTTATTTCTTTACTTAACATCAATGGATCACCACAAATTTCTTTTATTTTTAGTTTATTATTATCTAAATGTATATAATTGGCATTCATGTCATTATCATCATATGATACTTTTAATTTTATATCAGTTTCTTCCATTAAAAATAAAGAAGTATTTTTATTAAATTTTTTACCATCTTTAATTACTATTTTTATTGTTTTATCAATTGTTCTTTTTTTATAAAAAATATCATTTGTATCTATAATTACAGATTTAAATGCATGAATATCATTTATATCTTTCCCAACAAATGAATACATTATAATATTATCATTATTTAACAACATTATAATTGTATGATCAATTAAAGATAATTCTTTAATATAAGTTGTAAATTTTTTAAATTGTTCTTTATTAGAAACTAAAGAAATAACTTTATCATTCATAAATATATTATATTGTTTTGAATTTTATATTAATAAAATAAAAAGGTTTATTATATTTTAATATATAAAAAGAAAAATTATTAATGCCAATAATAGATATTGTCCCTGGTGCTGGATCTAGTAATAATACAATTGATTTTACTTTACACAAAACTGGCACTACATTAACATGGGATCAATTAAGAAATACTGATTATGTATATTTATATGAAGATTATACAAATACTTCAATACATGCTAAAATTGTCGCTACAACAACTAATAATACTTGGTATGAATTAAGGAGATCATATATGTCATTTGATTTAACAAATATCTATGATGTACATATAACAAGTGCAAAATTAAGATTATATGGTTCTATTAATTCACAAGGTTTAGGAGATTGTGGTTTAGTGTTTGCAGAATGGTATATGAGTAACGGTGCAAATGATTACAGTAGTAATAATTGGAGAGATATAGATTTTAATAATTATTTAAATGTTACAAATCAAACAGGATTCACTACATCAAGTTGGAATGAATTTGACATACCAACTTCATTTATACAAAACCGATTAGGTAAATATATTGGTATATCTATGTTATTAGGTAAAGATTATATTAATGAAAGTCCATCATGGAGAAGTAACGAAGATTCAGAAATAGATGGCAATAGTACCGATAGTTCATCTAATAAATTAACATTAAGAATTGAATATACATCATCATCAAATTCAAATTCAAATATATCATCTACATCAAAACCTGGTTCAATATATAAAGGTATTCTAATAAAAGATAGAATTAATTTAAATAATGGATCATATACAACACATGATACACTATTAGTTGTTGGTACATTGAATTCAAAACCAAGTATAGATGGAAATAAATTATCTATTAATTTTACTTATAAATTATTTCATAATTCTGATATGAATTCTTTACCTTTAGTATATACATTTGATTTCAAAAAATCATTTGAATGTAATTATAATAGCAACATTATTGATGAATGTTATTTATATATTAGTGATAACTTATCAACTGTTAAACATATTTTATTAGAAAAAGATTATCCTATATTAAATGATTCTATATTATATTTTGATCCTAAAAAAAGTTATCGTTGGGGTAAATCATTAATTAGTCATAAATATTGGGGAACTGGAACTGGTTCGTGTATAAATTTCTATAGAAATGGAGATATATCAGAAAATTCTAGAGTTTATTATGATGGTCCTTTTGGTAATACAATTTGTTGGAAAGCTATACCAGATAGTACAAGTGGTGCAGATGGTGGTTGGGGGACAAATCATTTCAATATTGACAAAACAAGATTATATAGATATTCTGTTTGGGTGAATAGAAAAGTTACTGGATCAAGTGGAACATTTTATTTAGGAACACATAATTATAATAGTTCAAATAGTAGTATAAATATATATTCTAGATTATCTGGTGGTGGCACAACAAATCCATATTTTTGGTATTCATCTAATCCACCAACATCATCACAATTACCAGAGGATAAATGGATATTAATTGTTGGACATATATGGCCTTATGATTCAGGAAACGGGTCAAATCACATTAATTCAGGTAGATATTACACAAATGGAACAAAATTAGGTAATATTACACAAGATTTTGTGTGGAGTTCAAGCGCAGTAACATCTGACCATAGAACATATTTATATTATTGCACAGATACTACAGTTAGACAATATTGGGCTTACCCACGAGTTGACCTAATAGATGGTACAGAACCATCTATTGCTGAACTCTGTAGTGGAAATACTGAAACTTATTTTGATTTATCATCAAATAAAAATAATGCATTTATTGTTAATGGACTAGATTATATAAATAATAATGGAGGAACTTTAAAATTATCTTATGATTCAACACCTAATATAATGAAAACTAATATAGGTGGAAATACTAATCTATATAAAAACAAATATACGTTTTGTGCTTGGGTTAAATATAATACTGGTAGTAAAATGTGGTTATATAGTCATATAGGTAGTCCTGCTTTTTATTTTGGATTAAGTTGTGTAAATAGAAATAATTTAGGTATAGAAAATAGTTGGGATAGTGGTATAGTAGACTCTATTAATTTAAATAAATGGTTTCATCAAACTGTTGTTATAGATGGTAATGAAGCTCGATCTTATAGTAATGGTGTATTTTTATACAAAAAAAAATATAGTAAAAATTTTAAAAGTGATGATAATTTTGTATTATATGGTGGTATATCTAGTAATGTTCCAGCTTATTATCTTTATGGATATGTTGGAACATATGTTATATATAATAGAGTATTATCTGATGATGAAATAATGTATAATTTTAATATACAAAAATATAGATATGGATTAGATAATAATGATGTTATACAAAGTGGATTAACATTATATTTAGATGCTGCTAATTCAAATAGTTATACAACAGGTACTACCATTTGGTATGATTTAACATCAAACAATTATGATGCTTATGGAGCACCAAATACATCTGGTAGTAGTTATTTAAATGCCAATTTTCCAACATATAAGGATATTTATGGTGGAGTATTTGAATTCGATGGAACTAAACAAGCATTAACAATTTTATCAAATATGGGTAGTCATACTGAAATTACTATGGATTTTTGGTGTTATAGAGATTCAAATTCAACATATCAATATTTATTTGATGCTAGAAACAATGGTGGTTCATGGTGGCTTACAAATCATAATTATAATATAAATATAGGAGATGCACTAAGATTAAATTATCCATCGTCAACATACACAACAAATTCAACATGGTGGTATAAATGGATTAATATAATAATTACCAGCAATTCAAGTGGTTCAGCACTTTGGATTAATAATGAAAAAATAACAGATAATAGACTAAAACAATCGAATTCATTAGATGAAGATTTAGGACAATATTTTAGAATTGGTGCTAGATTTAATAGTAATTCTGGTCATTGGAAAGGATATTTTTCAAATATAAGAATATATAATAGAGTATTAACAGATAATGAAATAAATTGGAATTATAACTTATTAAAAAATAGATTTATTGATCCTGTACATATAAGTGATGATATTGTTTTATATTTAAGTGCAAGTGGTCAAACTGGTACAACATGGAAAGATTTAACTGGAAATGGTTATGACTTTACAGTAAATTCAAATGCTCATAAAACAATTAAAAATGTTGATTTTATGGATTTTAGTGGTGATTATGGTGGGGCACATAGATCATCTAATGTTTCTAATTATTCTAATGTTACTTTTATATTTGTTGCAACTACTATAAATGATACATCATCTTATAGAACATTAGTTAGAAGTAATTTACCATCAAATAATGAACATCAAATAATTATAAAATCCGGAGATGTAAATCTTGGAATGTGGGACGATTCATTTATAGATTCTGGTTTTAATATAGATCAAATACATGATTATAGTTCATCTTGGAATTTTTATGTTTGGAAATTATCCACATCATCACCATATTATAGTTTCCAATATAATGATAATAAAGAAAATTTCGGTGAAATAACTAATTCTAATGCGTCATTTGATGTTGGATTTGGATTTATTGGTTATAATGGTGGATCAAATACACAATATTGGGGAAAAATTGCTGAAGTATTCTACTATAAAAAACATTTAAGCGATGATGAAATTCATTATATGTATAATACATTAAATAGAAAATATAAATTTGGAAAACATTTTTAAAAAATAATAAAAAATAAATGATATACGGAATTAATATATTAAATGATTTATATTGTGATGATAATATTGAATTCACAAATAAACAATCATTTATGGTCATAGAATCAATAAAAATGAAAATTGATAATGACGATGATGATAAATATAATGTATCATATAAATATATAATATATACTAATCCAAATAATAATATACAATCACCATTAAATTATAGTTTAAGTGATCTAATATCATCTTTTGATTACACAATATCAAGCGATACTGATAAAGTTATATCTGATTGTTATGACAAATTAGAAGATTTTCTTGACATTGCTTATATTAATTATGATGAATCATTACATGTAAGTTTATATAGTGGATTAACTAATATTTGGTGTTTTAATGAAACAACAGGCACTACATTATATGATAAAATTGGTTATTCTAATGGATTAAATAGTGGAGTTACAATAAATCAATCTGGTAAATTTGATAAATCTTATTTAGGTGGTAATAATGAATATATTTATATTAAAAATAGTACTAAAATATATTCATTATCTGTATGGTTTTATAATAATGCTATTATAAATAAAGATTATAATACAAATAATTATTTAATTGGATTTAAACAAAGTGGTGCTCATGATTATCATGGTATAAGATTTGGTTCTTGTACAAGTTATTTAACAAATGAAATAATAACAACATACAATGATTCATCACCTCTAGGATTATGTGGATGGTGTGATTCATCAGCATCTATTAGTATTGGATGGCATCATCTTATAATTATATGGAATGGTAGTAAATATAATATCTATTTAGATGGTAATGCCAAAACAACAACAACATCAGGAACACCAACAATATTCGATTCTGATTTTAGAATATTAAATAGATGGGTAAATGCAAATAATGCTAATTTTAATGGCAAAATTGACCAATTAGCTATTTGGGATAGAACATTAACCACAACAGAAATATCAGCATTATACAATTCTGGAAATGGAATACCATTTAAAGTTTGGTAAATATATCTAAAAATTATACCAAAAAAAATTTATATATACTAAAAAAGATATTTAATAATGAATTACAAAAAAGATTATAATAAATTTATAACAAATTATGGTCATTTATATAGTGAAGATGTATTAGATTATGGTAAAAATTTTGTTAAACGAGTAAAAACTAATAAATTATTAAAAAATTATTTTTCATCTAATAACATATTAATATACCCATTTTTATTAGAATTAATTCCAATGTCACAAAATAAATTTAATATAATCGGTAAGGAAATATTAGATGAAGATGAAATTAATCAAGTTTTTGGAACAGTTATATTAAATAATGAAATTATAAAATTATTATTAAAAGATGAAATTTTAATAAATGGTATTAATAAATATAATGAATTTGTATATGAATTAAGTGATAATGCTATTTATTATTTTAATTTAAAATATGGAATAAAATTAAGTAAGAAATTTAGTTTAAGAGATATTATCATTCTTGGAATGAATAAAAATGAAACAAACCAATGAAAAAATCAAAAAAAATAAATTTTAATAATTGGGATAATTATAATGATTATACTAGTGATTTTTATGGTTATAAACATTTTTATAATTTTTTAATTGAAAATAATGCTTTATACAATTTTATTTCTTCATTTAATAAAGCAACTGAAAATTGGAAAAAAATAAATTGGAAAAATTATAAATATATTAGTGTACGTGATAAAAAAACATATTCAATTATTGACTATTTAAATAACACAAGTCAATATCTTTATATAGATTATTTATATGATTGGGAATCAGACGACAAATATAATTACTGGGACAATTTACAAGAATTATGGTATGATTATTATGAAAAGCAACTGAAAATTGGAAAAGAATAAATTGAAAAAATAATAATTAAAATAATAAATAATATATTTTTATATATAAATAAAAAATAATATAATATGATTACAAATTTTAATAGATTTAAATTAAATGAAGAAAATGATTTTATTAATTTTTTAATAGGATTTAGTATTGGTCCATTAATTTTAATAGGGTTTCTTTGTGGATATGCTAAAATTGAAAATTTAATTAGTTTTTTTAGATTTAAAACAGCAAAAAATAAATTAAATTTTATAATAAATAACCCTAACATAAAAAATAATGAAAAATTAAAAAAATTACTTTTAGATTTATATGAAGTAAGACATCATTTAAGTAGAGTTGAACAAAATGATGATGGAACAACATATAGAAAAGATGCATTTAAAATTTTACATAAAGTATATGATGAAATTGAAAAATCTATTAGTGAAAAAGATTTTAAAAAATTCAAAAATGCAATGGATGATTTTGATTATGGATCAGCTGGAGATGTAGGTAAATATCTTATTGATAAAAATTCCAAATATAAATGGTAAAAACCATATTAAATAAAATATTATGATGAAACATTTAAAAAAATTAAATTTAGATTTTGATGATTGGGATGATGGTGAAATTATTAAAGAATATGGTTATCACCCACATTTCCATAAATCACAAATATTATATATGGAACCAGTATATGACCATAATGGTCATTTCAATAAATTAAAATATTCTGAAAAAGAAAAAAATTATGTTAAAGAAACATTAAAACAATACCTAAAACACAATGGTGAAATTCCTTGCATTGTTAGAAAAGATTTGAATAGTTGTTATAGAG
>Ga0256827_10001047_pt1 | contig 17485 bp, 30 predicted proteins | sample CV84metaG_FD_185977 | JGI IMG/M metagenome (GOLD analysis project Ga0256827, IMG submission 185977) | Hydrothermal vent microbial communities from East Pacific Rise, Pacific Ocean - CV84 | ecosystem: Environmental > Aquatic > Marine > Hydrothermal vents | place: Pacific Ocean: East Pacific Rise... | reverse complement strand
ATACTCTCCATTAAATTTGAAATAGTAAGCTCCTTCTGTAGAAACAGCAAATAGTTTCTTAACTCCATCTCTATCTTTATGAATTTGTGCATTTAGAATTGTTCCTCTAACTCCTCTTGCTTTAGCAATCCTGATTGCATTCGTATTATTGGTATGATTCCTTCTTAATACAGGATTAAGCAGGAGGTTGTTACCCGCAAACAACGTAGATGTAGCTGTTAAAAATGTTAATATTATGATTAAGTGTTTCATGTTATCCTCCACAACAACTTATAATAGAATTGACACATTAGTTATAAAAAAATTCAATTGTTTTTTAATAACTTTATTTTTATACTATTTTTTATTGCTATCTGCAAGTAATTACTACAAATTTCAGTTCTAATTTAACTATTTACCTAAATTAGATGTTTAAATAACAATTTATCAAAGTTAACTCTTTATTAGTTCATAATCAAATTTAACAATATTTCTTTTCTTCTTATTAAAAATGATACCTATTTGATAGATTTTATTATATTCAGATAGATATTTTTCATGATATTTTTTGGTTTTTATCTGTTTTAGAGCTGTATTGGTTTTGGGTGTAGAGTTTAACACCTTAAATTCTAAAATATAGGTTCTATCTTCATAAAAAAGGGTCATATCAATATATCCTTTATTGGTAGAATCTTCTGCAATAAAGTTTACCCCCATTCCTGCAAAATAGGAGTATAAAACTGAAGCATAATATCCCTCATAGTTTGCAATTTCATTCTTTCTATAGTTATCATTCGGAATTGCTGCAAAAAGAGAGAAAATATTTTTTTCCATATCCTCAATTTTATCATCTCTCATTAGATAAAAGAAATCAGATTGAATCCTTCCTGTGTGTTTGTCAACTAAGTAATCACAAATATATGTATTTAGACTACTTTTAACTTCAAAATTTGGATACTTTAAGTTATATTTTATACGACCAAACATCTCTTCTGTTGATTCTATAGTTAAATAACCTGTTTGAAAAAGTAGAGTTTCAATCTGAATTTTATCAATATCAAAACTACCTAAAAGCTCTTCACTAGCTTTAATATTTTCTAAATCTGGAATAAAATATCTATTTTTCATTAATAGCTTTATTAAAAATGTAGGTGTAGCAGTCTCAAACCAATATGTTTTGTAAATATTATGATTTGAAAAGAATAGTAAAATGTCAAATGGATTATAAACTCCTTCTCCAGAAAAATTATATCCATTATACCAATGTTTTAGTTTTTCTAAATCTACTCTCTTACTAGGAGTATCTAAAAATAATCTTTCCTTAAAAACTGTCTCAATATCATTTTGAGTATATCCACAAATATCTGAATAATCTTGATGAAGCGTTAAATCCTCTAAATTATTTAAACCACTAAATAAACTAACTTTAGAAAACTTCGTAACTCCTGTTAAAAATACAAATTTTAAATATTCATCACTATCCTTTATTACAGAATAGAAGTTTTTTAACTCATCTCTAACCTCAACAGCTAAATCTGTTTTATTAATCATATCTAAAATAGGTTTATCATACTCATCAATTAAAATTACAACTTTTTCATTATACTTTTTATAAAGAGTTCTAATTATCTCTAAAAATTGACCATCAATTGATCTATTTGTTAATTTCTCAATATTGTACTCTTTTAGCCAACCATTAATTAATTCTTGTAATTTGATTTTTAATTGATCCTTTCCTCCTGTAACACCAGAGCCAAAAGATATATATAAAATAGGATATTTTTTATTCCAATCCCAATTATTTTCTAAATATAATCCTTTAAATAACTCCTTCTCTACATTAAAGGCTGATTTTAGAGTTGAAAGAAATAAGGATTTACCAAATCTACGAGGACGAGAGAGAAAAAAATAGGTCTTACCTAACTCTATAATATTAGCTATAAATTTAGTTTTATCAACATAGTAATAATTACCTTCTACTATATTTCTAAATGTTTGTATTCCTATAGGTAGATTTTTCATAACTCCTCCTAACCATTTTATTATAGCATAATCACTATTAAATGACAAGATTCAATCTCCTATTGATTCTCTGATAGATTTATTCAGAAGAAGCTATAAATTCGAAAAAGAGCCTTAAATCCTTCGTTTATAACTTTCCAAACCACATTATAATTACAATAGAAAAGATGATAGTTATCAATGAACAGTTAAACTATCTGATTACTTTTGTAGGGATCAATTCAAAATAAGAAAGTAATATCAATTAATATATTATTTTTTTAATAAACTAAATAATTCTATAATTTCATCTACATGAATAGGTAACTTTTCTGTTTTTACTTTTATCTGTTTCTTATACATCATTATCTTATTATCTTTAACTTCAATAACTATTTTTTTTCTCTCTAATAAAAAATCAACTAATTTAGAATCAAAGACATTATTTATAATTTTTTCTTTCTCTTCTCCCTCTAATATATATTTTGAGGAAAATTTAGGAAATGCATCTAATTCAATTGTACTAGATTTTAATAAAGTTTTAGGCTTTAAGGTGAAATCGGGAATATTTAATTCTGTAGACTCTAATAAAAATAAAGTTTGTGTAGCAACCGAATGATATTGATGATCTATTATGTAAATCTTGGTATTACTATCAATTGCTTTAGTTAATACAATATTAACTTTAGATGTTAGCTTAAAAACCTCAAAGTTTAAAATTCTACTAATATAAGTACTAACATCTTTTAACTCTTCAAATCCTAATTTTTTTGAAAAATCAGACATTTTTCCTGCTCTTAATTTATTAGCAATTACTACTATTATTCCAATAACTAAAATAGTAACAATCTTTGTTATCCTTTCTTGTGACATAATCTACTCCATAAAAAATTATATTATATTAAAAAGAGTCAGCTGTCAAGTAATATCAACTTTTCAAAGTACTATTTATCTTTTATTTTAGAATTTAGAGTATAGAAATTATTTTAGTAATCAAAAAAAAAGGAGCCGAAGCTCCTCTTTTTATAAAAAGTGGGGCCGAAACCCCTTGTAGTTTCCTCTTGCGAGGTCTACTCAGACTCGAACTCGAAAGTCCTGTCTATAAAACTAGATTTTACTCTTCTGTAGTTACGTCTGCTTCTACAACTTCTTCCTCTTCCTCAATAACAGGAGTAGGTCTTTTGTAGTCTACAAATTCAATTATAGATATAGGAGCATTATCACCTAATCTATTTTTGTATTTGATTATTCTAGTATATCCAGAATTTCTATCAGCAAAACGCTCTGGAAATGTACCAAAAAGCTTACTAAAAGCTTCTTTATCTTTGATATATTTCTTTGCTTGTCTAACAGTAGCGTTAGTATTCTTCTTTGAATAAGTTATCATTCTATCAATAAGGCCTCTCAACTCTTTTGCTTTTGCATCAGTAGTAAAGATTGATTCCTCTTTGATTAAAGAAACTAACATATTATTAAACATTGCTCTTCTATGAGAAGATGTTCTATTTAATTTTCTTCCTTTATGTAAGTGTCTCATTATTACCCTCTATTTGTGTTTATCAATATCTTCAAGTCTAAAGCCATAATCTTTTCCAAGTTCTAAATCAAGACCATGAATAATCTCTTTAATCTCTTTTAAAGATTTACGACCAAAGTTCTTAGTTTTTAATAACTCTGCTTCTGATTTTTGAACAAGTTGTCCAATAAAATTAATATTAGCTTTTTTAAGACAATTAGCAGAACGAACAGTAAGCTCAAGTTCGCTAACAGGTCTATATAAACTCTTATCTGTTACATTATTATCTTCTTCCTCTATATCAAGTTCGTAGATAATCTCTTCTTCTTCTTCTTCAAAATTAATGAAAGGATTGATAAAAGCCTTTAATAGTTTAGCTGATTTACCAACTGCATCAATCGGCATAATGGTTCCATTAGTCCAAACTTCTAACACTAATTTATCATAATCAGTTCTACTTCCTTTACGTGCACTTTTGATTTGATATGTCACTTTTTGAATAGGTGAGTAGATCGCATCAATAGCAATAAAACTATCATCAAATAAATTATCATTAGCTGTATTATCTTCAGCTGCAACAAAACCTTTACCATGAGTAAGAAAAAATTCCATATTAATTCTTCCACCTGGTGCTAAAGTTGCAATAACAGTTTCTGGATTTACAATTTCAACAAGTCCAGGTAACTCAATATCAGCAGCTGTAACAACTCGCTCATTATCTGGGTCTCCCTCTACTTGTAACTGTAAAAACATAGAGTTTGTTCCTTCATATTTAAAATGAATATTTTTAACATTTAGAACAATAAAAACTACATCTTCTATAATTCCGTCAATACTTGAAAACTCATGCAATGCTCCCTCTATCTTTATAGCTGAAACAGCTGTTCCTCTAATAGAAGAGAGTAAAATTCTTCTTAAAGAGTTACCAATAGTTACACCATAACCCTCCTCTAGAGGACCATAAGTAAACTTAGCATAAAATTTATTGGACTCATACTCTTTTTGGTATTCTAACCTTTTAGGTATTTGAATAACTCTTGGATCCCAATCTTTCATCATTATTTAGCCCCTTTATACTCTTCTTCTTTTTCTTGGTTTACAACCATTATGTGGAATTGGAGTAACATCTTTTAATAAAGTAACTTTGTATCCAACTGAAGCAAGCCCTCTTACTGCAGCTTCTCTACCAGAACCTGGACCTTTAATGTAGATAGCAATAGTTTTTAAGCCATGAATCATAGCTTTCTTCCCTGCATCTACTGCTGCTAATTGTGCAGCATAAGGTGTATTTTGACGAGAACCTTTAAAACCTAATACTCCCGTACTTGACCAAGCGATAGTGTTACCACTTACATCTGTGATAGTTACAATAGTATTATTAAAAGTAGATTGAATATGAGCAATTCCACTTTGAATATTTTTCTTAATTCTTTTTTTTGTAACTTTTTTACCTTTTCTTTTAGCCATTTCCTACTTCCTTTTTTTAACAACAGTTCTTCTAGGACCTTTTCTTGTTCTAGCATTAGTATGAGTTCTTTGTCCCCTTACAGGAAGATGTCTTTTATGACGAATTCCTCTGTAAGTATTTAAATCCATTAAACGCTTGATATTAAGAGTTCTTTCCTTTCTTAACTCTCCCTCTACTGCATACTCATTTTCGATGATATCTCTAAGATTTTTGATATCACTATCCTTTAAGTCGTCAGTTTTAGTATTTAAATCAATTCCTGCTTTACCAAGAATAACCTGTGAAGTTGTTTTACCTATACCATAGATATAAGTTAATGCAATCTCCATTCTTTTGTTTTTAGGTAAATCAACACCAAATAATCTAGCCAATTTATTCCTCCCTAACCTTGTCTTTGTTTGTGTCTAGGATTGTCACATATTACTCTGACAACACCCTTTCTTTTAATAATTTTGCAATTGTTACACATTTTTTTAACAGATGCTCTTACTTTCATTTTTTACCACCTTTACGTTTGTCTTTATTTCTATAAGTAATTCTTCCTTTTGTTAAATCATAAGGAGAAATCTCAACAACAACTCTATCACCTGTAAGAATTCTAATAAAATTCATACGCATCTTACCAGAGATATGAGCCAGAATTTTATGGCCATTATCTAATTCAACCTTAAATATTGCATTAGGTAACAGATCTATAACTGTTCCTTCCATCTCTATATGACTTCCTTTAGGCATACTACTTAATCTCCTTAGTTATTACTTCAACTAAATTTTCAAACACTTCTGAAGAATTTCTATTTCCATCAATCATTGTTAATTTCCCTCTACTTCTATAAAAGTCAATTAACGGTTTAGTTTTAGAATGATAAAGCTTTAAACGATTTATAATGCTCTCCTCTTTATCATCTGGTCTTTGATATAATTCTCCAGAACAAATATCACAAACCCCTTCTACTTTTGGTTTTGCAAACTTAATATTAAAAGATGTACCACAACTTCTACATATTAAGCGACCACATAACCTATCAACAATAAGTTGATCATCTAAAGTAATATTTAAAATAATATACTTTTTATTTTGCTTCTCTAAAATTAAAGCCAATGCTTCCGCTTGCTCTAAAGTACGAGGGAAGCCATCTAAAATAAGATCTCTATCATCTAAATATTTACTTATCATATTAACAATAATATCATCAGGTACTAATCCACCATTTTCCATATATGTAGCAGCAAGTTTTCCTAGTTCTGTACCTTTAGTTATTTCAGTTCTTAAAATATCACCGGTAGATAACTGAACCATTCCAAACTTCTCTTCTAACATTTTAGACTGAGTTCCTTTACCAACTCCTGGTGCTCCTAACAATATTAAATACATAATACTCTCCTAACCATCGTAACGTCTTCCTCTAATTGTAGAAGAGGAATCATTGTTTAATTCAGATAGAGAATCATATTGACCTGTAATCACATAAGAGTCCATCTGATTTAAAGTATCTAAAGCAACACCAACAATAATTAACAATGAGGTTCCACCAAAAAAGAAAGGAACTTCGTAATGCTTAATTAACATTGCTGGAAGTAAACTGATAACAGCAAGATAGATTGAAGCTGTAAAAGTTAGACGAACAATAACACTATCTAAATATGTGATAGTATCTTCTCCAGGTCTAATATTAGGAACAACACCACCCTGTTTTTGTAAGTTCTCTGCCATATCTTTTGTGTTATGTTGAGTCGCTGTATAGAAAAATGTAAAGAATATAATTAAACCAATGTAAGTTACATCATATCCCCAAGTTCCAAATCCAAAGAATGCAACAATTTGTCTAACAATCGGACTCTCTGAAAACCCTGCAATCGTTGCAGGAAACATCAATAATGATGATGCAAAGATTGGAGGTATAACACCAGCCATATTTACTTTTAAAGGTAGAACACTAGCTTCCTGAACAACTCCTGCACCACCTACTCTTTGTTTCGAATATTGTACTTTAATCTTACGATAAGCTGTCTCAAAGAATACAACAAATGCAATAACAACAAGCATAATAATTAGTAATGCAATAACATCAAATGGCTCCATACCACCCTCTTTACCTTGTCTAGCTTTAACAACTGTTCTGATTACTGCATCTGGGAAACCGACAATAATACCACCAAAAATAATTAAGGAGATACCATTACCTACACCAAATTCTGTAATCTTTTCACCAAGCCACATTAAGAATATAGCTCCACCTGTTAAAGTTACCATAGTAGTAAAGCGGAAAAGCCAAATATTTAGAGATGGATCCACAACGTACTGAATAGTATCACCATTAAACTTTAATGACTCTAGATAATAAGAGATACCAAAACTTTGAATAATACTCAACACAACTGTACCATATCTAGTAATCTGTGTTATTTTTGCTCTTCCTTGTTCTCCCTCCTCCTTCTGCATTCTTTCTAGTGGCTTAATAGCAACTGTCAAAAGTGACAAAATAATGGAAACAGAGATATATGGCATAATACCAAGAGCAAAAATAGAGATATTCTTAAATGCTCCTCCAGAAAAAAGATTGAACATCCCAAAGAAAGTTCCTTGAGATTGTTGTTCTAAAATTTTCTTCATTACAAAACGATCAGTTCCTGGAGTAGTAATGTAGATACCAAGTCTATATACAGTTAGCAGAGCAAGAGTTATAAAGATTCTTGTTCTTAGCTCTCTTACCTTAAAATAGTTTAAAAATCTAGTGAACACTATAACCTCTATTTATTTTCTTTTAAAGTTTTAATTGTTTTACCAGTAGAAACAATTTTAATTAATTCAACTGATCCACCTTTTGCAACAATCATCTCTTGAACAGATTTAGTTACTTTATTGAGTTTAACAGTTAATTTTCTTTCTAAAGATTTATTATCCCCAATTATTTTAACAGGAAATCTTTTATAAAGCCAATTTAGTTTTTTAACAGAAAGTTCATCCCATTTAATAACATTATTCTCTTTTAAAGTTTTGTTTCTATCCTTTTTTCCAACTAAACCCTTTCTTAAATCTCTAGTAATCTTGATTAAACCCTTTTCTAAAAGAGTCTCGTGATTTACTACATCACCATCTTCGAAAACATTTAATGCAGATGCACCTAAAACATAAGATTTAATTGCAAAGTTATTATGAAAACCTATTTTAGGTAATCTTCTATGTAAAGGCATTTGTCCACCTTCAAATCCTGGACGCACACCACCACCACTTCTAGAGTTTTGACCATTCATTCCTCTGCCTGCAGTTTTTCCCCATCCTGAACCATTTCCACGCCCAATTCTCTTAGAGCCTTTTTTTGATCCTGCAACAGGTTTTAATTCAGATAATTTCATTTTACCCTCTTAATCTATCTCTGTTACTTCTAACAGAAAAATCACTTTTTTAACCATACCTCTAATTCTTGGGTCGTTATCTTTAATAACGGTACTCCCAATCTTTCGAAGTCCTAAACCATCTAAAGTAGCTAGTAATGGATGTTTAACTCCAATACGGCTTTTTTTAAGTGTAATTTTTAATTTTTTCATTTCAAACCCTCTTTACTTAAAAAAGGAAACATCTTTTCCACGTTCCGCAGCATATTCCTCAGCAGTCTTCATCATTTCAAAACCAGTAAAAACAGCTTTGATAACGTTATATGGATTTGGTGATCCTAATAGCTTGGTAACTACATTTTGAATACCAGATACTTCCATAACAGCTCTTACAGCTGATCCCGCAATAACTCCATGACCTTCAGGTGCTGGTTTTAACAGAACTCTTGCTCCACCAAACTTTGCAATAACATCATGTGGTATTGTATGACCATCTAAAGGCAACTTGTAAAGATTTCTCTTAGCAGCTTCTTTCCCCTTACGGATAGCTTCAATAACCTCTTTTGCTTTACCATGACCATAACCTACATAGCCATGACCATCACCAACAACAACTAATGCTGAAAAACCAAAACGACGACCACCTTTCACAACTTTTGATGTACGATTGATAAATACAACCTTGTCCATCAATTCATCTTCAGGAATATGATAATTAATCACTTTTCTATTCACAATATCTCCTAAAACTCAAGTCCAACTTCACGAGCAGCATCAGCTAAAGCTTTAACTCTACCATGATATTTAAAACCATTTCTGTCATAAACTACTTTTTTTACTTCTTTTTCTAAAGCAATCTTAGCGACTAACTTTCCAACTAGTACAGCAACTTCTGTCTTGTTTTTTCCTTCCATCTCTGCTTTAATTGCAGGAGAAAGAGTAGAAGCTGCAACAATTGTCTTTCCTGTAGTGTCATTAACTAATTGAGCATAAATATGCTTACTAGTTCTAAATATACTTAGACGAGGTCTTTCTATAGTACCAAAAATTTTCTTTCTGATACCTTTTTTTCTTCTATTACGATAATACTTTTTATCTTTCATTTTATTTACCTATTAACCAGCAGTTTTACCAGCTTTTCTTCTAATAATTTCGTCAGAATATTTTATTCCTTTTCCCTTATAAGGCTCTGGTTTTCTAAAACTTCTAATTACTGCTGCAGATTGATTCACTTTTTGCTTATCAATCCCTGTTAAAGTCAATTTACTTCCTTTAATCTCTGTTTTGATTCCCTCTGGAATCTCATACCAAATATTGTGAGAATGACCAACAAAAAAGATTAAATAACCTTTTTGCTCTGAAATTCTATATCCAGTTCCGATAACTTCCAGTGTACGGCTATAACCTTTTGTTACACCAACAATCATATTGTTTATTAGACTTCTAGTAAGTCCCCAATAATTACTGTTTGCTACAGAATCTACAGAAAGAACAATTTGTCCTTCCTTCTCTTCAATTTTAACTTCTGGTCTTGTCTCATAAGTCAAAGTTCCAAGTTTTCCTTCAATCTTAACAGTATTGTTATCAATTGTAACAGTTACACCTTCTGGAATTAAAACAGGTTGTTTTCCAATTCTAGACACTTATAACTCCTTTACCAAATTGAGCATAATAGCTCGCCACCAACATTAAGTTTTCTAGCTGTTCTATCTGTTATAACACCTTTAGATGTTGATAATAGATAAACTCCAAAACCATTTTTATATGGATGAAGCTCTGAAACACCATAGTATAACCTACGACTTGGTTTAGATATTCTTTTAATTTCAGAAATTACAGGTAATCCTGTAACACTGTTATACTTTAATTCCATCTTTAAAGAATTATATGGAGTTCCTTCAATCTCTTCAAAAGAAGCGATAAACCCTTCTTCTACAAGTAACTCAATAATTCTCTCCTTCATATTAGACTTAGGAACAGAAACGTGAGAATGGTTAGCAATTAAACCATTTCTTATTCTTGTTAACAAATCTCCAATAGGATCATTTACATACATCTTACTTACTCCCAAACACAAGGCTCCGGAATTATACACGAAGCCAATAATTTTGTCAAGAAAAAAATTTTTTTACCAACTTGACTTAGTTACTCCAGGTATTTCACCCTTAGAAGCATATTTTCTAAAACAGATTCTACACATCCCAAATTTTCTCATATAACCACGAGGACGACCACAAAGAGGACATCTATTATAGCCTCTAACTGTGAACTTAGGAGTAATTGTTGCTTTATGTCTTAATGATTTCTTAGCCATTAGTTTCCTCCAACAGTATAATCTCTAAAAGGCAATCCCAAATAACTAAGAAGAGCTCTTCCTTCCTCATCAGTATTAGCTGATGTAACAATAGTTATATTCATTCCTAACACTTTTTCTATCTTATCATAATCTACTTCAGGAAAAATGATCTGCTCTCTTACACCTAATGTGTAATTTCCTCTACCATCAAAACCTTTAGGAGATATTCCTCTAAAGTCACGAACACGAGGTAATGCAACATTACAAAGCTTATCTAAAAACTTCCACATATTATCATTACGAAGTGTTACTCTACAACCAATAGCTACACCTTCTCTTAACTTAAATTGGTTAATAGATTTTTTAGCTCTAGTAACAACAGCTTTTTGACCAGTTATATTAGTTAACTGTTCTACAGCTTGTTCTAGAAGCTTTCCATTTTTCATTGCTTCCCCAAGTCCCATATTAAGACTAATCTTTAATATCTTTGGAACTTGCATAGGATTCACATAGCTGAACTTTTTAGTCAACTCAGGAATAGCAACAGTTTTGTATAAATTTAATGTCTGATTCATTCCTTCCCCATTACCTTACTTTCTCTTCAATCTCTTCGCCAGTTTTCTTGCAAAATCTAACCTTCATTCCATCTTCTTTTATTCTGTATCCTATTTTTGAACCAGCTTGTGCTGACTCACAGTAATACATAACATTAGAGATATCAATAGAAGCTTCAACCTTAACAATTCCACCCTCTTGAGTTTCAGTGTCTTTTTTCTTATGTTTTGTCTTTAAGTTTATACCATCAACTAAAACTCTTCTAGTCTTTCTATAAACCGCTTTAATTTCGCCTCTTTTACCCTTATCCTTTCCCGCGATAACGATAACTTCGTCGCCTTTTTTAAGTCTTAACTTATTACGCATTTCATCTCCGCTATAATACTTCAGGAGCTAGAGAGATAATTTTCATAAAATTAGCTGCTCTAAGCTCTCTTGCTACAGGACCAAAAATACGAGTCGCGATTGGCTCATATGCTTCATTTAATAAAACAACAGAGTTGTCATCAAATCTGATAAAAGACCCATCTTTTCTTGCCATACCTACTTTAGTACGAACAATTACAGCTGGGTAAACTTTACCTTTTTTTATTTTAGAATTAGGCATCGCTTCTTTTACAGTTACTGTAATAATTTCACCGATATTAGCGAATCTCTTTTTAGAGCCACCTAAAACTTTAATGCACTGAACTCTCTTACCACCAGAGTTATCAGCAACTTTCAACATTGTTTGCATTTGAATCATTCTACAACCCCTTAAAGTGAGCCAACGATCTCAACAACTCTCCATCTTTTTGTCTTACTCAATGGACGAGTCTCTTCGATCATAACTTTATTTCCAACCTTGCATAAATTTTTCTCATCATGAGCTTTATACTTTACTCTTCTTTTTACATACTTTCTATACTTCTTATGTAAAATAAGAGTGTTAATCTCTACAGTGACAGTCTTATTCATCTTGTCACTTATCACTACTCCTTCGAGTAGTTTTCTCTTTAATTTTTTTACCATACCTTCACCTCAGTAGCAATCTATTGCTTTTCTTTTATAACTGTCAGAATTCTGGCAACATTTTTCTTAAGTTTTCCGATTTGAGAAACATCAAGTAGCTGCCCTGAATGATATTTCATTCTTATTTCAAACAACTCTGTGCTAGTCTCTTCTTTTAACTTAAGAAGATCTTCCAATGTTTTACTTCTTAATTCTTTTGTTTTCACAATAAACCCCTAATCTCTTACTACAACTTTTGTCTTAATTGGCAATTTATGAGACGCAACTCTAAAAGCCTCTTTTGCTTCTTCATGACTTAAGCCTTCAATTTCATAAAGTATTGTTCCTGGTTTTACAACTGCAACCCAAGAATCTGGTGCTCCTTTTCCTTTACCTTGACGTGTTTCAGCAGGCTTCTTTGTTAAAGGCTTGTCTGGAAAAATTCTAATCCAAATCTTTCCAGTCTTCTTTAAACGACGAGATAAAACCACACGAACAGCTTCAATTTGTCTTGAAGTAATCCATCCATGTTCCATTGATTTTAAACCGAAATCACCAAAATCTACTGTAGAACCTCTGTAAGCGAATCCACCAAACTTACCTTTAAAAGTTTTTCTATGTTTTACTCTCTTAGGACTTAACATTATTCACTCCCTATTCTTCATCATTATAAACTAAAACTTTTACTCCAATTAACCCATAAGTAGTTAACGCTTCTGTAAAACCATAGTCTATGTTAGCACGTAATGTATGTAGAGGAACTCTACCATCATGATACCATTCTGTTCTTGCCATCTCTGCTCCGCCTAAACGACCAGAACAATAGATTTTAATACCATTAATTCCCTCTTTCATTGCATCTTGAATCGCTCTCTTCATTGCTCTTCTGAAAGATACTCTCTTTACAAGTTGAGCAGCAACGTTTTCTGCGATTAATCTAGCATTAATCTGAGGTTTCTTAATTTCAACTGGTCTAATCATTACAGATTCACCTAAATCTTTAAGTATCCCAGCAGTAAGCTCATCTTTGCTCACACCTCTAGCACCAATAAAAAGTCCCATTTTTGAAGTATGTACAATTACATCAACCTTCTTGTCTCCGATTCTTTTAACATCAACTCTAGCAATACCAGAATTTTTACGTTTTTTGAAGATATACTCTCTTATCTTTATATCTTTGTGTAAAAACTCAGTATAAGCATCATCGTCTTTAAACCATATTGATCGCCAATCTTTATTTAATGGCAAACGGAAACTAGTCGGATTTACTTTTTGACCCAAAATATCCTCCTATTCTTCTTTTGCAACTATTATAGTTACATGACTTGTTCTTTTTCTAATTCTAGTAGCTCTTCCCATTGCTGCAGGTTTATACCTTTTATAGGTTGGACCTTCATCAACGAATGCATTTACAATCACTAATTCATCAATATCTGCACTAAACTGTTCTTCTGCATTTGTTATAGCTGACTCTAAAAGTTTATATACAGGTCTACTTGCACCTTTAGAACAAAATTTCAACAATCCTAAAGCAGCACCTACACTCATAGGACGACCAGAATTATCCTTCTTAATCATATTTGTAACAAGTCTCACCTTAGTTGGAGAAATTCTTAAATTTCTTAATCTTGCTTTTGATTCCATTATCTCTCCCTACCTTTTCTTCTTATCATTACCAAAACCGTGATAAGTCCTAGTTGGAGAAAACTCTCCAAGCTTATGACCAATCATATTCTCTGTAATGTAAACAGGTATAAACTTCTTACCATTGTGAACAACTAAAGTTAAACCCAAGAACTCAGGTACAATAGTTGAACGTCTAGACCATGTTTTAATGATCTTTTTAATCTCACCATTATGAGCTTTCTCTGCTTTCACAAGAAGATGCTCGTCAACAAATGGTCCTTTCTTAATTGATCTACTCACACCAACTCCCTACTTCTTTCTACGACTAATAATGTACTTATCAGTTCTTTTATTCTTTCTTGTTCTGTAACCTTTAGTTGGCATACCCCATGGAGAAACAGGATGACGTCCTCCAGATGTACGACCTTCACCACCACCATGAGGGTGATCTACAGGGTTCATAACAACTCCACGTACTGTTGGACGAATTCCTTTCCAACGGTTACGTCCAGCCTTACCTATCTTAACATGACCATGATCGGCATTAGACACGATACCAATTGTAGCACGACAAGCAAGTAAAACTTTTCTCATCTCACCAGAAGGCATTTTCAAGATAGCATATTTTCCCTCTTTTCCTAAGAGTTGTACACTCACTCCAGCACTTCTCGCAACTTGTCCACCTTTTTTAGGTTGCAACTCAACATTGTGAACAATTGTACCAACAGGAATGTAAGCTAGTGGTAATGAATTACCAGCTTTAATATCTGCACTATCTGAAGAAAACACTGAATCCCCAGCTTTTAATCCATCAGGAGCTAAAATATATCTTTTCTCTCCATCCTTATAAACTATTAATGCTATAAAAGCAGTTCTGTTTGGATCATACTCTATGGAATGAACTACTCCCTCAACACCAAATTTATCTCTTTTAAAATCCATCATTCTATAATGTCTTTTATGTCCACCACCTTGATGTCTCATAGTAATAATACCTTGACTGTTACGTCCAGCATTATTTTTCTTAGAAACTAGAAGTTTTTTTAGAGGCATATTTCTACTTGTCTCTAATACAGAACCATCTTTTTGTAAAAATGTATTCTTGAAAATGACAGTAGTCATATTTCTTCTAGATGGTGACGTAGGCTTATATTTTTTTGTAGCCATTCTCTACTCCTCTTCTACTTCATCTTCTTTATAAAAATCAATAGTTCCACTACTAAGTGTTACTATAGCTTTTTTAAAGTTTGCTCTCTTTGATACTGTTAAACCTCTTCTTTTTGGCTTTCCTCTGTAATTCATTGTATTTACAGATTTAACTTCAACGCTAAAAAGTTTTTCAATAGCAGCTTTAACATCTAATTTAGTAGCATTTACGTCTACTATAAAATAGTATTTGCCTTTGCTATCATCTAATGCTGTTGCTTCAGTCATCAAAGGTTTTTTAATTACATTAAAAATATTCATAATTAAACCCCTAACCTAATCTAGTTTCTAAAGCTTTAACTGCGTCTACAGATATAATCACTTCTTGATATTTTAAAAGATCAAAAACATTAAGACCTTCTGGTTTAATAATTTTCATATCTTTTAAATTTCTTCCAGCAAGATAAAAATTGGTAGTTTCCTTGTAGTCACTAACAACTAATCCCTTTGTAACATCAAAAGTAGCTAAAACAGCTTTAAAATCTTTTGTTTTATGTGTATCAAGTTCTAAACTCTCTACAACACGAATCTTTCCCTCACTAACAAGCATACTTAAAGCAGAAATTAATCCACCTCTCATAACTTTCTTGTTAATCTTGTACTTTCCAATAACGCCTCTTGGACCAAAAACAGTTCCACCACCACTAAATGTTGGAGCTTTCTTAGAGCCATGTCTTGCACTACCTGTACCTTTCTGTTTATAAATCTTTCTTGTTGATCCAGCAACTTCTGAACGATTTTTAACTTTAGCAGAACCTGCTCTTCTAAGTCTTAATTGTCCAGTCACTACTTGATGCATCAAATGAGGTTTCACTTCTCCATTAAAAATTTCTTCTGAAACTTCTAGATCACTTACTTTCTCATTCTTTAGATTATACACACTTAATTTCATCAAATACTCCTACTATGCCAAACTAATGATAACATAACCACCATTAGCTCCTGGTATTCCACCTTTGATTAAGATCAAGTTACGTTCTACATCTATTCTCACCACTTCTAAACTACGAACAGTTACATTTGCACTGCCCATATGTCCTGCCAATTTCTTTCCAGGAAAAACTCTTGCTGGCCATGCTGATGGTCCCATTGATCCAGGTTTTCTATGAAAACGAGAACCGTGAGTTCTTTTTCCAGTTTTTTGACCATGACGCTTAATAGGACCCGCAAAACCACGTCCTTTAGAAACACCTTGAACATCAACTCTTTTAATTATTTTGAAATCTTCTAGTGTCAATATAGACCCAACTTCAAAATTCTCCGGAGTATCAACTTTAACTTGTTTAATAAATCCAAACTTCATTTCGAATCCAGCTTTCTTAACTTGACCATAATTAGGTTTATTAAGACGTAACGCTTTTGTTACACTGAAATCTTCACCAAACTGTTCTCTTAATTCAGGCTTAACTGTTCTTTTAACATCAAACCCAACTTCAATTGCATTAACAGGATGCCCCTTTTTCTCAGTTTTTTTCAAAACTTTCAAAACATGTAGGGGACCAATCTCTACGGCAGTCACAGGGATACGTGTTCCATCTTCTAAGAAGATTTGTGTCATCCCGATTTTTTTACCTAGCATTCCTTTTAACATTTTAATCCCTCTCTATCTACCCTAAAGTTTTAACTGCAATCTCAACACCTGCAGAAACATTAATATTATCAAATATATCTGCAGTTTGAGATGTTACGATAACATCAATTAAACGCTTGTGGGTACGAATTTCAAATTGCTCTCTAGATTTCTTATTAACAAATACAGATCTTAGTATAGTATATTTATTTATCTCTGTAGGTAATGGGATTGGCCCAATAACCTCTGCACCTTTCTTTTTAGCTGCATCAACGATATCTGCTACTGTTGTATCTATTAACTTGTAATCATAAGATTTTAGCTTAATTCTTATTTTTCTCATCTTTTCTCCGTTCAAACAACTCAAAAGCCCTTTATTCTACACAAAGTATATCATAAAATCAAGTTGTTTTTACAAAAATTAATTTTTACGTTCCAATACCTTCTCTGCCACGCTCTCAGGAACCTGAGAATAGTGTGAAAATAGATATACTGGCTCTGCTCTTCCTTTAGTTTTTGATCTCAGATCAGTTACATAACCAAACATCATAGATAAAGGAACTTCTGCTTTAATGATCTGAAGCCTACCTAATGGCTCCATCCCCATAATTCTTCCTCTTCTAGAACTTACATCACCAATTACATCACCCATAAACTCTTCTGGTGTTGTAACCTCCAATGAAAAAATTGGTTCTAAAAGAACAGGCTTTGCTTTCATGAAGGCTTTTTTGAATGCCATAGATGCAGCAATTTTAAATGCCATCTCATTTGAATCTACATCATGAAATGAACCATCTAACAATGTTACTCCAATATCTACAACAGGATAACCAGCATAAACTCCATTATCCATAGCTTCTACAATACCTTTTTCGATAGCAGGAAAATACTCTTTTGGAATAGCTCCACCAACTATCTTAGTTTCAAATTTAAATCCTTCTC
>Ga0256827_10001046_pt1 | contig 17491 bp, 16 predicted proteins | sample CV84metaG_FD_185977 | JGI IMG/M metagenome (GOLD analysis project Ga0256827, IMG submission 185977) | Hydrothermal vent microbial communities from East Pacific Rise, Pacific Ocean - CV84 | ecosystem: Environmental > Aquatic > Marine > Hydrothermal vents | place: Pacific Ocean: East Pacific Rise... | reverse complement strand
ATCACAGATAAATAACCCTCTTCATGGAAAAACATTAGAAGCTATATTAACCCAACTTCTGGAAAATTATGAATGGTCAGACCTTGCGGAAAGGGTAAATATTAAATGTTTTAAATCAAACCCTTCAATTAAATCTTGTTTGAAATTCCTAAGAAGAACACCTTGGGCTAGGGAGAAGGTAGAGAATTTGTATTTAGATATTATAAGATATATAGACTAGAATAATTCTCTCTATAATTGGTTTCAATTGTTGAAAGAAAAGTTGTGAGTATAAAAAAAGCGGGATAAACCCGCTTTTTTTATTATAATATTTTAATATTAGTAAAGCTGTAAAGCTGCTGGATAATATTCCCAGTCAATTTTATCATCTTTGGCAAATTTCACTAGTTTCCAATTAGAGTGATTACTAGGGTTATCTTTATTTGCTTTAATAATTTCGAGTACTTGTTTAATATGAGCTTCTTTTTCTGGGGTTTGACCAGCTATTGAAGTAACTAATAAAGATCTTACTGCATATGTATCAATATTTCCATCTAACCATTTATAATCTTCTGGAGTAATAGTTGCTTTCTCATAAGCTTTGTCTAATTTCTCATTTTGAGGAATAGAAATAAGAGTAATTTTGTCTCTCATAGCTACAGAAAGGTTAGCTAAATCTTTTACTGGTTTTGCTCCTACATAGAAGAAAGCATCTATAGATCCATTAAATAAAGCTTTAAAAGATTTATCAAAAGGAATTTCTACATCCTCCCATTTGCTACCTGTAACCTCTTTAATATACTTTGCAGTAATATTAGTTCCCATTAAACTAGAGCCGATTGCTACTCTTTTCTTTTTTAAGTCAGAAAACTTTTTAATAGATTTTTTATCATTGCTCTTAAGAACTACAATATGAATCTGTTCTGTTCCCATAGGTAATAAAACTCTAATAGTTTCTGCTTTTTTGAATCTACGCTTTAAATCTTGCATTGATTCATATAATAATACATCATACTGAAGGAAAGCAATATCAGCTCCAGACTTGTTTATCTTAAGAAAATTATAATAACTTCCTTCAGATTCAAGTACTTTAATGAAGTCTATAGTGTCACCTGTAGGAGTCTTTGTGATTTTTTCCTCAGTAACAATTTCCATTTCACCATCTAAATTTTCTTCACGTAAAGTGTCACCATTAGGCCCTGTTTTAGGTACATACTCTGTGTTAACGTCGTATATGGCTTCACCTAAAGATTTTCTAGTCATTCGCTGTATATCCATCGCCATCTGATAGTTAGAGCCTCCTTCAAATCCTGAAATAATTCTTAATTTAGGTCCTTTTATCTCTTCATTTTCAGTATCCTGTGCCATTACAATTGTTCCTAATAATAGGAATATCATCATAAATCCTGAAATAATAGTAAACTTACTTTTCATAGTTCTTCAATTTAATTTTCTATTTTAGCAAAATAACATTCTATACTACAAATGTATATTAAATTCAGTTAATTTCTACATTAAATTTCCCCTCTTTAATACCGAATATTTTTTCTACTCTCTTTTTAACCTTGCCAGCAACCATAATAATCAAATAATCATTAAGTTGGATGGTTGTATCTGACCTTGCATTTACCATCAATATGTTTTTTCCTTCATCATTTTTTACAATTCCAAGCAGTACTATATTGTATTTTAGCTTTAAAGCAACAAAGGCGTCATCGTAGTTTTTATTTAAATATGGGTTTTTTTCAGTTACTAAATACTGTTGATTATCAAAGTCTTCTCCATGAACTGCTGACCCCATTAAATCAATATTTAAGTCTGCAACATCTGGTTCAAATACGTAACTAGCAACAAGTTTTGATGCTATTTCATTACGAGCAACTACATGTTTTACTCCTGCAGTTAAAAATGTGTCACGCAATTTATAGTTCTCAATAGAAACAACAATATTTGGCTTTGGAAATTTCTTAATTAAGTTAATTACATAAATCAATGCTTCAGTATCATCTGAAAAGCCAAGAAATATTTCAGAGGCATCATCAGGATTTGTTTTTCTTATGGAATCTAAATTGTGATATTCAGCATATAATACAAATATATTACTGCTGCCAAATTCTTCATAAATAAAATCAACTTCTTCTTTTTTATTAGTAACTATGGCTATATTTCTACTTGCTTGAAGTAATTCATCTACTACCATTTTACTAAAATCGTTCCAACCGATACAAACTATGTGGTTCGTAAAGTCAGTACCTCTATAACCTAATTTTTTTTCTTGTATCATCTTCGATATATTTGTTGACATACTACTAATTAATACTCCAAGAATAAATAAACTTGAGAATACATAAAAATAACCTATTATTTTACCAATAAATGAAATTGGTACAATATCGCCATAACCCACCGAGGTAATTGTGACTATCATATACCAAAAAGCATCATTATAACAGTTAATATTAGAACCGTCTACTCCTCTTTCTACAATTAATAATAAATAGTTAATAAGTAAGAAACCTACTATAGCCATTAATCCCCAAATTGTATATTTCCTGTATTTTGATTCCACTATTATTGTTTTTGAATTTTGCGTAAAGTTAAAAAAAAAATAGATTAAGTTTTAATTGATAAAATTTTTATTATATTTGAAGTTTGAAACTAATAATAAAATTCTTTAAAATAATTCACAATGTCAAAAACATTAAATTATAAGTCCGGTTTACTATATCTTTATTGGCTAATGTCTGGTGCTGATGGAAAAAAGAACTTTGATCCAGATGATCCTGAATGGAAGACAATGAAATTAATGCGTGAAGAAGAGCAGATTTCTGATCACGATTTCGATGTTTTTATTAATTCAGACCTCGGTTCGGCTGATGAACAACTGGATACTGTTATGAAATTATTGGCTCATAGTTCTCATACTGAAATTGTACGTGCACTTGCGTGGATGGATTTAGTTATGATTGCTGATGGTGATATTCATAATAAGGAGTATGAATTATACAATAAAGTTAGAACCAAATTTGCTATTGATGAAGAAGATGTTAAGAAAGTAAAGGTGAAATTACCTTCTATTTTTAAATAGAATCTCTTAAATATAGATATACAAAAAAGGCTTGAAATTTTAATTTCAAGCCTTTTTATATTTAGTTAATGTTTTATTTGCTTATTGTGGTAAACTTAATACCCTATTCCATCGAATACCTCCATTAAATAGCTTCTTATCTTTATCAGTAGAAAGCCAAATAAATGATGGTGTACCTACAATATGATCTTCTGGTACAAATCCCCAAAATCTAGAATCTGCTGAATTATGTCTGTTATCTCCCATCATCCAATAGTAGTCAAGTTTAAAAGTATAGTTATTCGCTATTGCTCCATTGATAAGTATTTTATCACCGTTTATTTCTAGAGTATTTCCTTCATAAACTTCAATAATTCTGTCGTATAGTACAATGTTTGTACTGTTTATTTCTACAGTAGTTCCTTTTTTAGGTATATATAAAGGTCCAAAATTATCAACATTCCAAGGATAATCGGCTGCGCTATGAGGAAATATTTCATTTTGAGGATTTGGTACTCCTGCTTTGTAATCTAGTCTAACAATTTTTTCTACCTCAGGATGATTAATTAAAGTAGCTTTCATTTCTTTTGTTAGGTTTATAATACCAATTTTAGTTAGTTCCTCTTCATTAAAAAGAGTATCACTAGTTGATAAGGGCAAATAATACTGTGCAATAGCACCATGAGAATTGGGGTCGAAGATTGATGATAAATATCTTTGTATATCATTCAACGACATTCCAATCTCTTCAAGCTCTTTCTTGCTTAGGGTTTTATTTTTTCCAATAATAAAATATTCTGTTTCTGATTGCTCAGGTTTTGTTAGGTTTTCACCATTAATAAATACTTCTTGATTTTTTATTTGTAAAGTATCACCAGCAATAGCAATACATCTTTTTATGTAGTTTTCTCTTTTGTCAACAGGTCTAGCTACAATCTCACCAAAAGGCATATTAGTATTTGGATTTATTGAGTTAGGTTTATTTACAAAACTCCATCCAAATTGCCTAACCATTGCATAATAACTTCTGTCTTGTCTGTTTAAAGCTACAGTATCCCCATCAGGGTAATTGAAGACTACAATATCATTATTCTTTATTTTAGCATATCCTGCATAACGGTGATATGGAAATTTAATCCACTCTAAATACGATTTTGCCGTTAAGCTTCCAGGTAAAGTATGATGTACAAATGGAAACGATAATGGTGTATTTGGCACTCTTGCTCCATAAGCAAATTTATTAACGAATAAATAATCGCCAACCAATAATGATTTCTCCATTGAAGGTGTTGGAATAGTATATGCCTCAAATATGAACATTCGAATAATTGTAGCAGCAAATACTGCAAATATTATTGCATCTACCCATTCTCTTATTTTTGATTTTGTGAAAACGGCTCTGTCTTCTATTTTCTGATAATTCTCGTCTTTACTAAAACCTAAATATGGTAAATATGCAAAAGGAAAAACTGCTGCTAATGCCTGTTCCCAAAGAAGATTCTTATTGAAAGTCTTTGCTGTTTCTACTATCATTAAGAATATCATAAATATATTAATGAATGGTGTAATTGCAAAAATAAGCCACCACATTGGCTTTTCAAGAATTTTAAGCCAAATATATATATTATAAAATGGAATTAACGCAAAGAACTGATTATATCCGGCTTTTTCGAATATTTTCATTAATCCAACTAAACTAGGAATTATTATTATTCCCCAAATGATAAATGCTAAACTCATATTTATTGTTTTGTATTTTTCTATTAAACTCTATTTATTTGATTTTGTTGTAAATGAAAACTAAACTAATGTTAAAAGAATACGTCTTTAAATTCATGCCAACCTTTATTATTAACAAGCCACTCTGCGGCTACTATTGCTCCTTTTGCAAATCCATCTCTACTTTTAGCAGTATGAACTATCTCAATTTTATCAATATCTGACTCATAGGTAATTGAATGTGTACCAGGTACAGGATCTATCCTTTTTGCTGTAATATTTAATACATCATTGGTTTCAGAATCTATTTCCCATTTAGTTTTTCTATCTACTTCTTTAATAATATCTTTGGCTAAGCTTATTGCAGTACCACTTGGAGCATCTAGCTTTGCTGTATGATGTATTTCTTCAATTGAAATATTGTAGTCATCGTACTTATTCATTAATTTAGCTAATTCTTGATTTATTTTAAAAAATATATTCACTCCAATACTAAAGTTAGAAGCCCAAAGAAGACTTTGATTTTCTTTAATGCATTTTTCTTTTAGAATCTCAATTTTATCGTACCAAGCTGTTGTACCAACAATTAAAGGTATATTATTTGAAAAACAATACTCAATATTAGAAATTATATTCTCAGGTGTACTAAAGTCAATTGCAACATCTACATTATTTAGTTGTTTTCCTTTTTCTTTCCACTCCTCAGCATTATCAATAGTTAAAGATATTGTATGCCCATTTTGAATAGCTATTTTTTCAATGGTTTTACCCATTTTACCATAGCCTAATAATGCAATCTTCATTTGTAAGTAGTTAATTATTTTTCAATATACAGAATAGCTAAAAATTAAGTGATATACCAACACCATTGACAGAAGTTTGTCCAATATTGTATGTTGGAATTACTACAGGGTCTATTCTTAAACTTAGGTCATCACTTATATCATAAGAATACAAATGAGCGTCTGCTATTGCATCAAAAATGTTTAGAATGTATAAAGTTACAGTTAATATAATGCTTAAGTCTCTGCTTTTCCAATAGTTATTCTTAATAATTCTTAGATTGTCAGTAGTATATTGAGGTAAGATATCGTCATTAGTTGGGTCTTCATCTATTCTTGCAATATATGCATCTCTAAATTTAATATAGTTAGTATTATTGTTAATAATATTATAAGTAAGTACAGCAAAACCACCATAAATTATAGGGAGTTTCCAATATTTCTTGTTATAAACTTGTCCTAAACCAGGAAGTATTGCTGACATATATCCAGCCTTTTTAGGAGAGTGATATTTTTCTAAAGTATCATTCTTAACAATAGTAACTCCTTCAACTTCTAGATTATTATCAATAGTATTTTGTGCAATACTATTTGTAGAAATAAGTAGCATTGAAATAAATAAAAGTATAATATAAGAAGTCTTCTTCATCTCAATATTTGGTTAGTCCTCTAATAATTTAGAAAGCAATTTGTCGAGTTCTCTATCATTGCCATAATTAAATACTAAACTTCCTTTTCCTTTTGCGTTTCTTTTGAAACTAATTTTATTGTCAAATTGTTTTCTTAGTTTGCTATGAAGCTGTTTATACTTATAAGGTAAGTCAATTTCTACTTTAGTTTTTGAATTTGATTTATCATTCAGTTTTCTCACTAATTCTTCAACTTGGCGAACTGATAACTCTTTTTTGATTATTTCATCAAAAACAATAAGTTGCTCTTGTGTAGAGCTGATATTTATAATTGCTCTTGCATGACTCATCCCAATTGCTCCAGATTTCACTCCAGCTTGGATTGTATCTGGCAATTTAAGCAGTCTCAAGTAATTGTTTACTGTAGATCTGTTTTTGCTTACTTTTTCACCAATATCCTCCATAGAGATATTGCAATCTTCAATTAGGTGCTGATAGCTTAATGCAATTTCGAGAGCATTCAAATCCTGTCTTTGAATATTTTCTACTAATGCCATTTCCAAAGCTTGAGTGTCATTAGCTTCTTTAATATAGGCAGGAATTTCTTTTAAACCAATCATTTTTGAAGCTCTAAAGCGTCTCTCTCCGCTAATAAGTTCATATTTATTTCGACTAATCTTTCTAATGGTAATTGGCTGAATTATTCCTTGCTGTTTTATTGAGTCAGCAAGTTGACCTAGTTTTTCCTCATCAAATTCTTTTCGAGGTTGATCTGTATTCGCACTTATTTGGCTAATAGAAATGTTTGAAATACCACCAACTACTGGAGTTTGCATAGAACTAATACTCTTGCCTTGAGTATCATAATTATTATCTAGTAATGCTCCTAACCCTCTTCCTAATGCTTTCTTTTTGGCATTCATGCTTCTATCTTTTTATCTTTATTGGCAACTTTTGTCATATCGTTTTTCTGAAGTATTTCTCTTGCTAGGTTCAAATAATTAGTAGAACCTTTACTTCCAATGTCATGCATCATTATTGGTTGCCCAAAACTTGGTGCTTCTCCCAAACGAGTATTTCTGTGAATTATTGTATTAAATACAATCTGTTCAAAATGCACTTTTACGTCCTGAACTACTTGTTTAGCAAGTCTTAAACGAGAGTCAAACATAGTGAGTAGTATTCCTTCTATGTCTAAGTTATTATTTAAGCGTTCTTGTACAATACGTATTGTGTTTAATAGCTTACCTAGGCCTTCAAGAGCAAAATATTCGCATTGTACTGGAATAATTACTGAGTCTGATGCCGTTAATGAGTTTATTGTAATAAGACCCAATGATGGAGAACAGTCGATTATAATAAAATCGTAATCATCTTTGATTTTATCAATAACCTTATGCATCATCATTTCTCTATTGGGCATATTTATCATTTCTATTTCAGCACCAACCAAGTCAATATGCGCAGGAATTAAGTCAAGTTTTGGTGTGTTAGTTTCTAGAATGATGTCTTTTGGTTTAACTTCATCTATTATACACTCGTAGATACTTGTCTTAATATTTTTCGGATCAAAGCCTACGCCAGAAGTGGCATTTGCTTGTGGATCTGCATCTATTAGTAATGTTTTATACTCTAATATAGCCAAACCTGCACTTAGGTTAATGGCAGTAGTAGTTTTACCAACTCCTCCTTTTTGATTTGCTATTGCAATTACTTTTCCCATAAAACTGTTATATATTTATGCTTTCTCCTATTTCTATAAATGTTAATTTCTTTCCAGCAGCTTCAAATTTAGCTTTAGCAACTTCTTTTTCTACTACAATATATCCAAAAGTATCATAGTGCATTGCTATTATATTATTACATTCTATAAAATCACTTGCTATTATTGCCTCATTTATTCCCATTGTAAAATTATCGCCAATAGGTAATAAAGCAAAATCAAGCTTCATTAATTTTGGAATTAACTGCATATCCATCATTAGTCCAGTATCTCCAGCATGGTAAAAATTACCTTCTTTTGTTTCTATTAAGAAACTTCCTGGATTGCCTCCTGATGCTCCATCTGGCATTACACTTGAATGCTGTGCTGTAAAGTATGTTAGTGTTCCAAAGTCAAAATTCCACTTACCACCAATATTCATCGGGTGACCATTCTCTAAACCTTTTGAAGCAAACCAATTTATTATTTCAAAGTTTGAAACAATCTTTGCACCAGTTCTTTTTGCAATAGCTTCTACATCTGCAATATGATCTTCATGACCGTGAGTTATTAAAATATAATCACACTCAATATTATCAATATTAATATGAGAAGCTAATTCATTAGGTGTAATAAAGGGATCAAATAATAGTTTTGTGTTCTCCAATTCTATATGCCAACAAGCATGACCGTAATTTGTAATTCTCATAATATTATGTATTTAAGGTTTATAATATTTTCTATAAAGATAAACAATGTATAAATAATACTTCAGCACAAAAGTAAAAATAAAAAAGCTGCCTAATTAAGCAGCTTTTTTATTTATTTCAACAATTTTTTAATCTTCTGAATTATAGTCAGAATCTTTGTATCTGTCGTAATCTTCATCAAAGCCTTGTGTTTCTTGAATGTGGTCTAGAACTTCATTTAGCCCTTTCCTAAATTTCCCAAAGTCTTCTTTATAAAGAAATATTTTATGTTTTTCGAAGAAGAATTTTCCGCTTTCACCGTTAAAACGTTTTTTGCTTTCTGTTAGTGTAATGTAGTATTCTCCTGATTTAGTTTCTTTTACATCAAAAAAATAAGTTCTTTTCCCAGCCTTTACTCTTCTCGTAAAAACTTCATTCTCATCGTTGTATTCTCCCATCTTGTTAGATTTATTATGTGTTTAGTAATAATAAAATGCTTTAAATTTTGAACTACAAATATAGTTTTTTTGTTTGGAGTTACAAATAATAGATGCAATTATTTTAACTCAAAATTCTTTCCTAAATATACTTTTCGTACTTGCTCGTCTTCAACAAGGTCTGAAGCACTTCCTGATTTTAGTATTTGTCCTTCAAATAGTAAATAAGCTCTATCTGTAATACTGAGAGTTTCTCTTACGTTGTGGTCAGTAATAAGAATTCCAATATTTCTTTCTTTTAATCTAGATACTACCGATTGTATGTCTTCTACAGCAATTGGATCAACACCAGCAAATGGTTCATCAAGCAAGATGAAACTTGGATCTACAGCTAATGCGCGTGCTATTTCTGTTCTTCTTCTTTCTCCGCCAGATAATGATATTCCCATGCTTTTTCGAATATGTTTTAATCCAAATTCTTCGAGTAATGATTCTACCTTATTATGCTGCTCTTTTTTTGAAAGCTTAGTAAACTGTAAAACAGATAATATATTATCTTCTACTGTCATTTTTCTAAATACTGATGCCTCTTGTGCTAGATAACCTACGCCAGATCTTGCTCTTTTGTACATAGGTTCTTTTGTTATTTCTTTGTTGTCAAGAAATATTTTGCCGCTAAATGGCTTAATCAAACCTACTATCATATAAAAAGAAGTAGTTTTTCCAGCTCCGTTTGGTCCCAATAGACCAACAATTTCTCCTTGAGAAACTTCAATACTTACATCATTTACAACTTTTCGTTGCTTATATATTTTAACTAAGTTTTCAGCTCTTAACTTCATATTCTATGTGTTTTGTTTTCAATAAACGTATAAAAGTTTTGTTTATTGGTAATCGTACTGCAAAGTAAAGTATTTAATACAAAGCTTTGCTATTTTTTATTAGTTTTTAACTGTAAATCAAATACTTTATTCGCTAATTAGCAACATCTATGTTGTATTAAAAATCTACCTTCAAAGTAATCATAAATCCAAATGGATATATGTTGGGTTTATCTAAATAAGATAATCTCCAAGAAGCATCTACTCTAATAACCTTAAATATATTTTCAATTCCTGCGCCTACCTCATAATACGGTTTAGTTAAAACAGAAGTATTTATTGGAAATTCTGAGTATTCTTGATTTTCTTTTGATATTTTTCCAAGAAGGAATTTACCATATACAACTTCTCGCCATTTCAATTTTCTTATTAATGGTATGTGGTTAAAGAATAAACCTTGAAAGTTGTGTGAAATATTAGCAACAAAGTATTCATCGCTAATAAATTCGTAATAGTTCATTCTGCTAAAAGCATAATCGTCGTAGCTATATGTTTCATTTCCAGGATGAACCTCAAGTAAGGGGTAGGGTAGGTTGCCCCATATCTTGCCCCATGATAATATATAACTAGTATATCCAAATGACCATAAATTTACTCTTTGTCTTACAGCAATCTGAAATTTATGATAACTAAATTGTGATTTTAATAGGTTTGGAATTCCATAAGCATACCATATATTTAAACGAGGATATTTTGTGCCAAAGCTCTTTCTGTTAAACTTTTCAACAAGAAATACTTCTTTATATGCAAAATGTGTTTTTAATTCTATTTCACTTGTTATTAAACTATTATATGCTGTAGGGGGATTAGTATTTCCATTTTCATAAATTTGAAATTTTTGATCCATAAGTGGGAATACTTCTCTTCGCGTAAATGTTAGGATATTACTAAAACCATTGAAGTATTCATAATTAAAGGCAGCTTTATATTGCTCTACCATTGTTAAGGAGTAGTTTGGAGATCGGCGAAATATACTTGAAACAATATTGTCTTGCTTGAGAGCCCGTACACTTTCTCCCAATTGCTCCATATCTTTTTTATAGCTAATATCAAGAGCTCTTCTAGGGTTCTTATTAAAAATTACTATAGCTCCTAAACCGTATTTGAATCTCTGATCCCTTGTTCCATATGCTAAGTGTCCATAAAATCTATATTTTTCATTCCACTTATTACTAGTCCTTCCACCCATTTTGAATCTGTATCCTTCAACACCATTAAAGCTAAAAAGAGTGAAATAAGGACCTATTTCAAAATTTTTGGTTTGATAATATCCGGTCACAACCATTGTAATAATGTCATATATATTCTTGAAAGCGGGCATATTTACAATTGTATCAACCATTTCGTATATAGTTTCTTCTTCTTGGCTTAAACTCTCAAATCTAGTTGAATCCCAATAATTATTAGGCTTATCCCATGCATCATCTTTTACATTAACAGCCACGTTTGTTTGATAATCTTCATCTGGTCGAGGCTTATTAATGATTATGTTTTTAAATAATGTAGTTTTATGACCATAAAAACCAGTTACTTTTTCTGATTTATCAACCACATTGAAGTCTACAACAAAACTTTCCCTATCAACCATCCAGTATTTGTTATCTACCTGATTAAAGCTTTGAGCTATTGACATAGCATTAATGAAGTTGATATTAACTTCCGTAATTTTCATATCAACCTTTTTTACAGCCCATATTGAATCCGTAATCCATATTTCACCGGTAAAAGTTAACTCTTGTTTTCTTCGAGGTTTAAACATAAGCTTATAGCACCAATGTCCATCTATTGTTGCACTATCAACCAAATAATATCTATATGTTCTTAACCCAAAATTAGCAACTGGACTCACAAAGTGTTTATTAAATAGGCCCATATAGTTTTCGTAAATATTTATCTTCTGATACATATTCCCCAAAAATGTTGAAATGCTTGAGTTATTAATGCCTGAAGCTCTAGACGCAATTATGGTTTCTTTTTCTGCACTAGGACTCTTTCTGTAATAATACTTAGAAACAGTTTCTGTGAGGAGTAAAGGTAAATACGATTTACCATTAATAGTTGATGTATCTACGTTCTCAAAAATAAATTGGAATGGTTTTAATGATCTTTTTTTCTTGAAACTCTCAGTAATATTGTTAGCGTCAATTTGGATCTTATTGTAAATGTCATATTCATAGGATTCCAAATTATAAAGACTATTGTTTTGTTTATTCTTAATGACATTCCTCAATATAGCATGAGCAGGGTTCTCTTTAGGCCTAATAACCACCTCACTTAATTCGAAATTGCTGGATTTTAGTTCAATAGTAAAATTTTGATATATTCCGATTTTTATTTTTCTTTTTTGCGCAATATAACCTATATAACTTACAAGGATTGAATCTGACTTTACTTTTGTTTCAATAATAAATTTCCCATCAAATCCAGTTGTACTTCCAATTGAAGTGCCAATTAATTGAATATTTACAAAAGGTAATGGTTTCAGTGTTTTTGAATCAATTACTTTTCCACTTATTTTAGTAAGTTGTCCGTAGTTATAACTGGCTAATAATAAGAATATTATTAGCAAAATATTTTTTACTATCAGTGTTGTTTTTGGCAATTGTTTAAAATTATTGTTCTTATTAGTGCAATGTCAAAAATAACATATTATTTATATAAATAGCTATTTATTTTAACGAATTATATAAAATATGCAATTAATAAAATAAATACTCTATGTAATTATAATTTAGATTTTTCTAACCATTTTTTAATCTCAGAATATGCATTATCTCTAACGGGTTTCGTTGATAGAATAATATCATGAACCCCATCTTTTATTTCAATTTTTGTAACCTTATTGCCAATTACATCAGCATATTTTTTAATATGATCAACATCTAAGACTCCATCTGATATTTTAATGATATCATCCCATTTCTTACCTTTATAACTTTTGTCAGAGTAAAGAACAAGCGTAGGACATTCAATATTTAAACCATTCTGTAATTCCTTTTGTGCTGTTATTATTGCTCTTAGCCAACCAAAGAAAGTTGGGAAGTTTTTAATTGGTTTCCATTCATCTTTAAAATCCCACTCTCCTTTATAATCTTTATGAAGACTCTTAGGATAGTGCTCAGTGAGTCCATCCATTGTTAAATAAGGAAATATTTTACCCAATGCTAGAAATAATGGTGTTATTTTTTTTAAAGCAGGAGGAACATTTAAATCAAAAAATGGGCTATTTAATATAAGCCCGTCAATATTCTTTTTATGATGTGCATACAAAGAAGTCGATAATCCTCCTGTGCTATGACCCATCATAATAATACTTTCATTCCCTTGTTCTTTTATTATGGAAATGCTTTTATCAAACTCTTCAAAGTATAAATGGATATTAGATATATAGTTAGGATGGTGATTTGGTAGTAAACTACGACCATATTTTCGTAAATCTATTGCATAAAAATTATATCCCCAATCATTGAATTTATCTGCTAGCTCAGTTTGAAAAAAGTAGTCAATAAAGCCATGTACATACAATATTGCTTTTTTAGTATCTTGATTTGATTTTCTATAAACTAATGTTGCTACCTGTTCTCCATCAGTGTCATAAGGTAGTTTAATTGTAATATCTTTAAACCCTTTACCTAAATAATCTTCTTCTTCTTTCATCCTCTTAATTTATAATTGATCGTAAGCCTTCAATATTTTAATCTGATGTTTAGAACTGTATACTAAAGCATCTAGATACTCTTTCTTATTAATTATCGTTGAAGAATTTGGATTTATTCCGCATTTGTTTTGTGATACTAATTTAATATTATCAATATTAATATAGTTTCTATATATACTAATATTACAATCTATTTTGTCAAATTCAGTTAGTGCTTGTACAATTCTTCTTTTATTTTCAGTATATTTCTTTTCTTTTGGATTTTTAAGAATTTGTCTATTCACAAGCCATTCAGCCTGTCTTACTTTTTCATGATTAACTTCTATGCCTTTAATTAATTCATTTTCTTTGGTGCTAAGTATTGGCTTTAGTTTATAGAAATAAAGTCCTTTATAAACCAGTTTCGTCTTATTAGTTTTTTTGTCTTTTTTTACAATCTTATCACCATTAATATATCTGTAGAGAGTATAATCGTGATTAAATATTTCTTCTTTTAAATATTTGTTTACTTCACAGCTTTTTTTTGTTAATAGACTAGATGTAATTTTATTAACTTCTGTTTTTGGTGATTTAAGATCTTTGTAACTTAAGTATTCTTTATTAATTACAATATTTGTGTCTATTCCTTTATTAACTAATATTCCATCTGTATAATTCCAAAATTCTTTTCTATTGCCTTCAATATTTTCTATGAAAGCAAATTCACCATCAAGATAGCCGTCTTTATTCATTGAAATATAAATATTCTCCCCCAAATTATTAATGACAATTAGAGAATCAATGAGTTTTTGTTTATCCCAGTTTAGTTGTATCTTTAAATCCTTTACTTTTTGAATATCAATCTTCTTTGACCTTCCTTGTTTAATTATTTTTTTATATTTACTTATTTTACTTGAATAGGTCCATTTGCCATCTGGGTACCCATTGTTGTATAAAGCGTTTAAAATAACTTCAATAGTATAATAGTAGCCTTCTTTGTCAATTTTGTAATCCTTTGAATTATAGTTATATGTCCATTTGCCTGTTTTATTTCCACTTTTATAGTTTCCACTTATACTATGACTTAATCTAAACTTGTCATTTTTTTCTCTTGCAGAATATCTAAATGAACCTTCTTTTATTTGTTCATTATTTGAGTCTTTATAATATGTGTAGTTTGCTGTGCCTTTTATTTTTTCTCCATTGAAGAAATCTCCAGAATATCTTTCGGTTTTCTGAGCATTAGAAAGATATGTAAAAAATAAAAGAATTAATAGGAGAAAATATTTTGTCATAGTATTAATGTTTTATGGATGTTTAATTGTTAGAATAACCAAATTTTCTAAGCTCTTTCTCATTTTCACGCCAATCTTTGCTTACTTTGACTGTTAAATCAAGATATATATGTTTCCCAGTAAATCTTTCAATCTTCTTTCTTGATTCAATCCCTAGTCTTTTGATAGCAGTGCCTCCTTTTCCAATAATAATCATCTTCTGGGTTTCCCTTATTACAAATATATTGGCTCTAATATCAATTCTTTTTGGGCTTTCTTTATATTCTTCAACTACTACTTCAGTAGAGTAGGGGATTTCCTTTTTATAATGAGTTAATATTTGTTCTCTTATCATTTCACTCACAAAAAATCGCATATTTTTATCAGTTAACTCATCTTTAGGATAAAATGCTGCATTAACTGGAAGATAATGCAAAACAATTTTTAGGAGCTTGTCAATATTGAATTTATGGAGAGCTGAAATAGGTACAACCTCTGCTTCTGGAAGTAGTTTTTCCCAATAATCAACTTTTCTTTCAAGAATCTCCTGATTTGCCTCGTCAATCTTATTTAGTAAAACAATGACTTTAGAATTTGATGATTTCATCCTATTTACTATATCTTCATGAAGATTATTAGCATGAACATCTGTTACATATAGAAATATATCAGCATCTTCTAATGCAGTTTCCACAAAACCCATCATGGCTTCGTGTAATTTATAGCTAGGGTCTTTTATTATTCCTGGTGTATCAGAGAATATTATTTGATAGTTATCATCATTAAGAAACCCCATAATACGATGTCTTGTAGTCTGGACTTTTGATGTTATTATGCTGAGTTCTTCGCCTATTATTGCATTCATTAATGTAGATTTACCTACGTTAGGAGCTCCTAATATATTAACGAATCCAGCTTTGTGTTCTATGTTATTCATATATATGTTTATCTAAAATGCAAATTAACTAAATATTTAGGAGACTTTTCTTATCTAGTTGCGTAAAAGTACTAAAATATTAGAATTGAATACTATTTGTTCTTTAGTTTTTGAAATAATGTTCTAAATCTCCAATAAAATAGTAATGATGCTGCCCCAAGACCAACTATTATTCCCACCCATAAACCATAAATTCCAAAATTTAATTCAAAGCTTAAGTAATATCCTAATGGTAGGTTTATCATAATATATGCTATAAATGCATATACCATAGCATGTTTTACATCACTAAAACCTCTTAGAATACTAACCATTACAATTTGTAATCCATCAAATAACTGGAATATTGCAGCCGCAATAAGTAGTTTTGAAGCTAATTCAATTACGGCTTGATCATTTGTATATAAGATGGGTAACCAAGCTCTAAGAATAAAGAATGTAATAGATGTTAGCCCCATAAAAGCTAAAATAATATGTATTGATGCTTTAGATGCCATTATTAATCCTTTATAGTCCTTATGGCTAAGTTGATGGGAAACTCTGATTGTTGTAGCTGAACCAACACCTACCACAATCATAAAAGATACACTTGCCAAACCAATTGCAATTTGATGAGCTGCTAACGGTATTACTCCAAGCCATCCTGCCATTATTGCGGTCAGAGCAAAGGCTAATACTTCTAATAATATTTGCATAGATATTGGTATCCCAACAACAAATAGTTTTGTAATATACACCTTATTAAAAGAAGATATATTTATTCTTCTAAAATATAACTTATACACCTTATTATAATAGAAGATAAAAAGGAATCCCAAAGCCATAAATATTCTAGATATTAGAGTTGCAATACCAGCTCCTAATAGTCCATATTCAGAAAAGCCAAATTTCCCAAATATTAGAATATAATTAAGTATAATGTTCAATACATTTGATAATATAGTAATATACATTGCGTGCTTTGTATTTCCAATTCCTTCTGCAAATTGTTTTAGAGTAAAGAATATGATTAATGGTACTATTGATAGTACTAGAGTAAAGAAATATGGTTTAGCTAAGATTACTACTCTTGCTTCTTGTCCCATATTTATGAAGAAAAAGCTTAAAATGTATAATGCAATTGATATAATGATTGCAAATATGATATTTATGAAGAATGCATTAGTTAGAATTTTACTTAATATTATTTTATTGCTTTTTGCCACAGACTGTCCAACAATAGGAGTTATTCCAAAAGTGAAGCCCATAACTATAACCATTCCAATTAAAAAAATAGAATTAGCAAATGCAGAGGCTGCTAATTCTGTAGTTCCAACATAGCCTACCATCATTGTGTCAACCTGTTGTACTAGAACTTGGCCAATCTGTGAAAGAATAATAGGAAATGCGAGTTTTAGATTTCGCTTGTAAAATGGAAAATATTTATTCATATTGAAGTTGATTTCTTTGCAAAGAAACAAACAATAAGGAGATTTACACAATATTTATAAGTAAATATTATGTAAAAGGTAGAATAATGATAAGAATAATAGTGTTATATTGTTATGAAATGAAAATAGTTTTCAATGTAACATTCTAGTATTTAGATGTATGCTGGATTTGTAGGATTTGTATTAGATAATTTCTAAAATAACCCTTGTCAAATTAAAAAAGAAGACTATCTTTGCAGCCGCTTTGTAGGTAATGAGAATTACGAAATAGTGAAGCGAAAAAGTTTTTTTGAAATACTTTAAATAAAAATGTAAAACTAAAGGAATT
>Ga0256827_10001045_pt1 | contig 17493 bp, 21 predicted proteins | sample CV84metaG_FD_185977 | JGI IMG/M metagenome (GOLD analysis project Ga0256827, IMG submission 185977) | Hydrothermal vent microbial communities from East Pacific Rise, Pacific Ocean - CV84 | ecosystem: Environmental > Aquatic > Marine > Hydrothermal vents | place: Pacific Ocean: East Pacific Rise... | reverse complement strand
TGGACAAGTATATAATGAAAATGGACCAATTTACAAACCAGCAGATGGACAAGTATATAATGAAAATGGACCAATTTACAAACCAGCAGATGGACAAGTGTATAAAGAAGTTGACAGTATAAATAAAGTGCCTAATGGTCAGGTATATAAAGAAGTTGACAGTATAAATAAAGTGCCTGATGGTGAAGTGTATAAAGAAATTGGTGATATAAATAAAGTACCTGATGGTGAAGTGTATAAAGATATAGACAATGTGAATAAAGTGCCTGATGGTGAAGTGTATAAAGAAATTGAAAGTGTAAATAAAGTACCTGATGGTGAAGTGTATAAAGAAATTGAAAGTGTAAATAAAGTACCTGATGGTGAAGTGTATAAAGAAATTGAAAGTGTAAATAAAGTACCTGATGGACAAGTGTATAAAGAAATTGATGATATAAATAAAGTACCTGATGGTGAAGTGTATAAAGAAATTGAAAGTGTAAACAAAGTGCCTGATGGACAAGTATATAAAGAAATAGATAATGTAAATAAAGTACCTGATGGTTATGTTTATGATGGAAATGGTATTGTAGTTAAAGAACCAGATGGAAGAGTATATATATATGATTCAGTTAAATATAAAAATGAACAAGTAATAAATACATATTTAGGTGAAAATATTTTAAATATTAAAAATACAACTAAAAAATTAAGTGATAATGTAATATTGGGTAGTGTTTATAGTGAAAACACTGATAAAAATAGAAATATATTAAAAAAAGAGTCAGATAATATAATAGATAAAAAAGATAATATAAAAAAAGTTAAATTACTTAATGGTGATATTGTGTATGTTGTAAATAAATGATAGAAGAAAATGGATATTTATGTTGGTGTAGTAGAAAATAATATTGACCCTAAAAGATTGGGTAGATTAAAAATTAGAATATTTGGTGTATTTGATGATATTGATAAAGATGATATACCCTGGTCATCTCCATTTAATTCAATTGATGGTAAAAATTTTAGTATACCGGCAATTGGTAAATTAGTATCTGTAATATTTATAAAAAATGATATATATATGCCTTATTATATAAATTCGGATAATTATAATATAAATTTAAAAAATAGATTAGATGGAATGGAAGATGATGATTATGCTAATTTTACAGCGTTATTATATGATCATCGAACACAGATTTATTCAGATAATGATGAATTTAGAATAGATTATTATTTTAATAATATATCTATTGATCATGAAAGTATAAATTTAGATTTAAAAAATAATAGTCAAAAGATTAATATAGGTAGTAAAGAAAATGCAACACAACAAGCATTGTTTGGGAATCATTGGTTAGAATGGTTTGATAAATTTGTTAATAAATTATTGATACCATCATCATTGTATGTACCACCAAATGAAATGGGGACTACTGTATTGAGACCTGAAATAGATGAATTATTAGCTGAATATAAAATGATTAGGTCAACATTTATATCAAATAATATTTATTTAGTGGATAATGGTGATGTTGAAAAATCAGATACAGTTATAAAAAATGATGAACAGGGAAAAAAATTATCATCAGTTGATAATGTATTAAATTATTTAAAAAAATTATTTTAATATATAAATAAAATAAAATATTAAATGAAAAGATATAAGGAATTAAAATATGATGGTAAGTTATATACAGAACAATATAAAATAGATGAAATTTTAATTGAAAATAATTTTAATTGGTTTCTTGATTGTGAAGTAGAGAATGTAAAATTAGAAATTGAATATAATACACTTATTTTTAATGCTGGTGTATTTTTTAATGGTACATGGATATATGGTGTATTTAGAGATGGTGAATGGAAATATGGTACATGGGAAAGTGGTGTGTGGTATAATGGGATATGGAGAAATGGTATATTTAAAAATGGTCTTATATTTAATGGTAGATTTTTTAATGGTAAAATAGAAAATGGAACAATTAAAGGTGGTGAATTTTTTAAAGTTAATATAAATGAAACTGTTATTCGAGAAGATAAATATAAAAAACATAAAGAAGATATTGTAATTATGGAACCAGAACCATTAGTTGAAGGGTTTTTTGATTTTTTAAAAAAGAAAAAACATAATTCTATAGAGAAAAAACAAAATAAAATAAAAAGTGAAAAAATACCAAAATCAGATATTGTAAGTGATATTAATGTGTTTAATGATATTGATATATTTGATGAAGAAGAAGATTGGGATGGTGTTTATTCAATTGATAAATTGTATTTATCAAAGAAACAATCATTAGTTTATGATAGTAGTGGGGAAGAATATGTAGATTGGAAAATGAAATTTTATGTTTTAGTAAAGAAAAATAATTCATATTATAGAATAGGTTGTTATAGGGTAATGGGTAATAATTTTAATAAAGATTATAAAATGTTTTATGTAGATTATAAACATATTGAAAATGAAAATTTAATAAAATATGATGGTCTTATAAAGGGTGAATTAAATAATAAGGATTTTTATAAAATAATTAAAGAATTGAATAAATCAAAAAAATTAACATATAATTTAATGGATGATACTATTAGTTATTTTGATTTAATAATCATGTTTTTAAATAAAAAAAACAAATAAATGAAAAATTATAATAATTTTGTTAATGATGAATTAAATGAAGGAAAATTCACAAAATTAATAATTACTGTTATATTATCAATTATAGCTTTTATTCTTATTTATCCTACAGTGTATTTAATTATTTTTTATAAAAAACATATTACAAAAGATGTTAAATTATTTTTAAATTCAATTGAAAAAGGTATGGATATTTTATATACATATACTAAATATATTAAAGATATAGATATTACTAAATTAAATAGTGATGAATTAAAAAAATTAAATAAAATAAAAAAAATTCTAATAAAAAAATTTAAAACTATTGAACCATCAGAAGAACAAATTAAAAAATTTTTTATTAAGAAAAGTAAAATAAAAAAATTAGATGATTTAGAAATTATAAAAAATTATAAAATTAGAGAATATAGTTTAAGTGATACAAAATTGATTAATTTTATATTAAGTATTAATAATAAATTAAAAACAGAATATAATGAATTAGATCCATTTAATGAAGATGAATGGGATGAAGATGAAATTTATGATGAAATGGAACCATATTTAAATAAAAAATATTATGTTGCATATCTTGATCCATTATTAAATACTTATTTTGGTAAATTTGTTTTTATTAATAATAATGGTAGATATGGTTTTGGTAGAACATTATTAAATAATATAAACAAAGATGAATTTTTATTTTATTTGAACAAATTTAATACAACATATAATATAAATAAAATTAATCTTATAAAATATAAATATATTATTGTTTCAGAAGATAATAGAGAATTATTCAAACAATCTATAAGTCACAATTTTAATTATATCAAAAAATATGTTTTTCGTATTAAAAAAGATTCTGATTTATATTATAAATTAACACCAGATTCATTAATGTATATTATGGATAATTATGGTTATAGTATAACATATCTTAATGTGTCAGAATTATATTATAGATTAAAACGATAATATGTAGAAAAAAATAAATAAATGAAAAATTATAATAATTTTGTTAATGATGAATTAAATGAAGGTAAAGTTATTCAGATATTAGTGATTATGACTTTGGTTATTGGTGTTATATTAGTATATCCAATAATATCTATATCATTATTTTATAAAAGATATATTTCAAAAGATATTAAATTGTTTTTGAATGAAATAGAAAAATTTATGGATATTTTATATACTTATATTAAGTATATAAATAATATAAATGTTGATTTATTGAATGATGATGAATTAAAAAAAATTAACAAAATTAAAAAAATTCTTATTAAGAAATTTAAAACTATTGAACCTTCAGAAGGTCAGATAAAAAATTATTTTATTAAAAAATTTAAAATAAAAAAAGAGGAAGATAAAAAAATAATTAAAAATTATAATTTTAGAGAATATAAATTAGGTGATAAAAAATTAATTAATTTTATATTAGAATTAAATTATAGAATAAATAATGAATATAATGAATTAGATCCATTTAATGAAGATGAATGGGAAGAAGATAATAAAAATGATGATATAGATTATTATTTAAATAAGACATTTTATGTAGCTCATGTAGATATGTATGATAATAATAATATACCACCATATTTTGGTAAATTAGATTTGATATATTATAATGGTAATTATGGATTTGGTAAATCATTTGATAATGGTGATTATAATTATTTAATTTATGAAATAGATAAAAATGAATTTTTGTTTAATGTTAATAAATTTAATACATCACTTAATATTAATAAAATTAATTTTTTAAAATATAGATATATTATTGTTTCAGAAGATAATAAAGAATTATTCAAACAATCTATAAGTCATAATTTTAATTTTATTAAAAAACACATTTTTCATATTAAAAAAGATTATAATTTATATCATAAATTAACACCAGATTCATTAATAAAAATAATGAATAATTATGATTATGATATAACATATTATAATATAAGTGATTTCTTCTAAAAAAATAAAAATTTAGATTAATTTAAATGAAAAATTTATAATTGATTAAAAAATCATAATATTTAATTTTTTATTAATTTATCAATAGCTTCGATTACCATATTTGGTGTAATTGATTTTGAACATTCAAAATTTTTATTTCTAGGACAAGATAACCAATCATCTCGTAATGTATCTGGTATTGATATATCGTTCCAACAACTATTACAAACATTATCATTGTGTATTCTTATAATATTTGTATTAAATTCATTATCTGGTTTAGTAAATCCTGATATCATTATAACTTTAGTTTTTAAAGCCCATGCTATCCATGATAATCCAGAACTAATTGTTATCATAAATTCGGCGTTTTTAATATCTGTTATTCTATCATGAATATTATAATTACCTGTTTTATCTATTAATCCTTTTATTTTAGGTAATTGATTAAAATGATCTTTTATACCAAAAGATTTATATTTATCAATTAAAACAACTTTATATCCATTTTTTTGTAAATATTTTATTATAATTTCCCAACCATTGGGATAATTCCAATATTTCATTTGTAAAGTAGATTGTATAGCAATAACAACATATTTTTTATGGAAATTATTTTTTTTATTTAGAATATCGATTTTACCATATAGTCTATTTAATGGTAATTTTAATATTATTGGGGCAATTAATTGTACTGGGTATGTTCTAAAATTAATATTTAATTTTTTATTTGTATAATTATTAAAATCAACAGTATTAAAATAATATAGAATATATTTTTTATTAAATTTTAGATTATTGTCGTTGTTTATAAATATTAAATTAGGATATGATTTAATAAAAATATCTGACCATTTAGAATAAACATATGTTATAATATTATTTTTTATTCTATATTTTTCAATATAAGGTAGCCATGCAATATTATCACCTAATGATGTTGTATCTATATTAATATAATCGATTTTTTTATTATTTAATTCTATTTTATATAAATCATTTATATTATAAATAATATTATAATTTTTATTATTAACAAATATTATATTAGGGTATTTATTATTATATTTTAACATATTATTATATTGTGTATAACAATATATTTTTTTTATATTATTTAATAATCTAAAATTTTCAATATATTTTAAATATAAATTTATATTATGATAATAAACATCAATTATTTCAATTAATATTTTATCATTAAAATTTATACTTTTATCAAAAATGATTTTATTATTATTTTTGATAATAATTTTCCAATTTATTTTATTTTTAATATTAGTTTTTGACCAATGATTTACATTAATATTTGATTCAAATAGTATTTCATTAGTATCTTGATTTATAAATTTTATATTGTATAATTTTTTATTATTAGGATTATCTAATATTTCAACAAATGCACCATTTTTAAAGTTATAATTAATTTTCATAATTTTTTATATGATTTTTCATTAAAAATGTTGAAATAATTAAACAAATGACGTAATATTTTATATTATAAAATAAAAAATATATATGCTACCAAATTTTATTACAGAAATAGAAAACAATTCACAGTTATTAAGTGCATTGATGACAAATGGGAAAAGTAAAAATATAGATGATTTTAATTTATATGATGAGTATATAACATTAAATAAAGAAAAACCATCTATGATGAGATATGTTGGTGATAGTAGTGATTATTATGATTTGAAAAAAATTAAAAAAGAAATTAAAATAAATTTTATAAAAAATAAAACTATTTATTCGGAAAATACTTTTTCAATAATAAATGCAAAAGTAATATCAAAAAAAGATATTTTTTATTTAGATAATGGATATTATTTAACATTACATTCTGATAGTGCAGATAATTTTTTTAATAATCCAAAAGAAGATATTAGTGTAGATAATTCATTTGAAATATGTGATTATGCTACATTAACTTTACCTCCAATTGATTCACAAAATTATAATGAAGACATTGCTAAAATGGTTGGTAAAATATTAAAAAAATCAATAATAAAAGAAAATATAAAAACAACAATTGGATTAGCAGCCATAGATAATGGTGATTTATATGTTAGAGATTTTAATATAGGGAATTTTAGTGTAAAATATATGGATTTACATTATGGTGATGGGTTTGTTGAATTTAATAGAAAATTAATAAAAAAATTAAAAAAAGATAAAAAAGGTTTAGTATTATTACATGGTTTACCAGGTACTGGTAAAACATATTATATAAGACATTTATTGTCTAATATTAGTAAAACTAATAATGTATTATATTTTCCACCATCAATGGTTAATATGATAACAGATCCTAATTTTATTAATTTTATTAATACTTGGGTTAATGATAATGGTAAAAATTGTATTCTTTTAATAGAAGATGCTGAACCATTGTTAGTATCTAGGGATGATGATAGAAATATAGGAATAACAAATTTATTAAATTTAACAGATGGATTATTGAATGATATATTTGGTATAAAAATAATTGCAACGTTTAATACTCAATTGTCTAATTTAGATACTGCTTTGTTAAGACCTGAAAGATTAATAGCAAGAAAAGAATTTACAACATTACCAAAAGAAAGAGCATTAAAATTAGCTGATAAAATAAAAGTATCTAAAGATAAAATAAAAGATAATATGTCATTAGCTGATATTTATGCAATTAAAAAGAATAATGAAATTTTATTACATAATGTTGATGATTTTACAATAAAAACTATTGGGTTTAAATAAAATAAATTAAATTTAAAAAAAAAATAAAAAAAATGAATAAGAATGATAAATTATTTATGTTGATGATAGTTATAATGTTAATTGGGTTGGTAATAAGTACATTTTTACAATGGAGTATAACAGGTGATTTTGTATTTGGTACAATAATTTTATTTTCAGCGTGGTATATTTATGATCAAATTTTAAAATATAAAAAATAAATATGGGTGTAAAAATATTTTCAACAGCAAAATCTGTACCTATTGCAGAAAAAATTAGTAGGTCTTATGGAAAAAAATTAGCTAAATCTAATATAAAAGTTTTTTCAGATGGGGAATTTTGTCATGGTTTAGATGAAAATGTTAGAGGTGAAAAGGTGTTTATTATTGCTTCATTATTTTCATCATTTAATTATATTAATGATATATTAGAGTATGTACCTAAAGAAAATCATGATATTATAAAAAATAAATTGAGGAGTATAGTATCATCATCAGATAGTGTATTTGATTTATTGCAAATGATAGATGCAGCAAAAAGAGCATCAGCAAGAGAAATAATTGCAGTTATTCCATATTTTGGATGGGCAAGGCAAGATAGAAAAGATAGACCTAGAGTTCCAATTACAGCTAAGTTATTATCGAATTTAATAGAAAATGCAGGAGCAACCAGAATAATGTCTATAGATTTACATGCTGATCAAATTCAAGGATTTTTTGATATACCAGTAGATGCATTAACTAGTATGTTTGTTTTTGCTCCATATATAGAATCATTAAATTTTGGTAAAACATTAATAATTGGGTCACCAGATGAAGGTGGTGGAAAAAGAATTAAACCATATTCTGATTTTTTTAATACAAAAATGATTTTTATGTATAAAGAAAGAAGTGCAGCAAATGTTATAAATAATATGGAATTAATTGGAAATGTGAATGGTAAGAATGTTGTGTTTGTTGATGATATTATTGATACAGCTGGGACAATAACAACAGCTGCTGATATTTTAATAAATGAAAAAGGTGCTCAAAGTGTTAGAGCTTGTATAACACACCCTGTTTTATCAGGTCCAGCTTATGAAAGAATTAAGAAATCAAAAATAACAGAAATAATTGTAACTGATACAATACCTTTAACAAATTATTGTGAAAAAATTAAAGTAATATCAGTTGCTGATATGATTGCAAAATCAATATATAAAATGAATACAAATGAATCAATAAGTACATTATTTGATTTTAAAAAATAAGATATTAAAATGACTAAATATATTTTTAACGAAAATAATAATAATAATGTGAAAATTTATGATAAGGTAATAAATTTATTGAATAATAAATTTAATATTATTAATAGTGAAAAAGTAAAATTTAAAAGTAGAAAATATTTAAATGATATAGAAAATAATGGTTGGATTAAACAAGATGTTATAAATAATGTATTTGTTTATACTAAAAATCAATATAAAATTGAAGTAAATATTTTAACTAAACGATTAAGTATTTTTGATGGTGATAAGTTAAAGGTTAGTGATATTAAATGTGATAATATCTATAAAATTAATAGAATATTAATTTTAATTAAAGAATAAAAATGAAAAATAGAGATATTTATAAAATAAGATCAATTTTAGATAAATGGTCAAATTATAAAAATACAAATTTATCATATGTTATATTAAAAAATATAGATATAGCAAATACATTAATAGATACTTTTAATAAGTTTATTTATAATAAAGAAATTTATAATATAAAGAAAAAACAAATATGTGATAAATATGCTTTAAAAATAGAAAAAGATTCATATTTGATAAAAGAAGATTATGAAGAAATATTTAATAAAGAAATGGATGAATTAGATTTTAATTATATAAAATCTAGTGAATTATTAGATAAAGAATTAAAAGTTAATTTTTTTAAAATTAAAAAAGATGATTTACCAAAAAATATATCAGCTAATGATTTAAATGAAATTAAATTTATGTTAGAATAACAATTTATATTTTTAATATATAAAAATATGAATTTTTTAGATTATGATGAATATTTAATGAATAAACAAATGGATTTCATATTTTCAAATATATTTGAAAATATGAAATGGTTATCAACTAATGAAGTTGAATGGGATATGGATATTGATACTAAAACAAAAATTTATTCATATATAAATCAATTACCTTATAAATATAGAAATTTTGTTAGAATTTTAATTAATAAAATAGTATCAATTAAAAAGGTTGATAATTATAAAGAATTTTTAAAAAGATTATTATTTAAAGTAGATAGTTTAATTAAAAATTCTAAATATAAAAAAATAATAATTCAAATTATTATTTTAATATTTTTATATAATTCATTTGTTACTGTTGATGATATTAAAGATGTTAGTGATGTTAATATTAGTGATGTTAATATTAGTGATGTTAATATTAGTGATGTAATCATTAATGATACAATAAAATCAAAAAATACAATTAATATTGATGAAGTAGAAACATTAAAACCATATTCTGATTTTTTGAAAAAATTATCATTCAAAGAAAGTTCAAATAATTGGAAATCAATTAGATATATTAAAAGAGGCAAACGTAAAATTGCTAAATATGTTGGGAAATATCAATTTGGTGATTTAGCATTTAAAGATATAAAATCAAAAATAAGAGTTCATAAATTTTTAAAAAATCCAAATATATGGCCTGAAAGTCAACAGGATAAAGATATTTTGAAATTATTGAATAATAATAGACATTATTTGAGAAAACGTGGTAGATTTAAGGGGTATAAATATTATATTGGTAAAGTAATTAATGGTATTAATATAACAGAATCTGGTATTTTAGCCGCTTCACATTTAGTTGGAAATAAAAGTGTTAGAAAATTTCTATTGTCAAATGGTAAAATAGATATAGCTGATGGTAATGGGACAAAATGTTCACATTATTTAAAAGAATTTAGTGGATATAAAATAAAGGAATCAATTTGATTCCTTTATTATTTTATTATGAAATTATGTATCTACATCTTTTTTTTGGAAAATTTGTATAAGCTAACCATTGATGCTTATAATAATCTTCATAAATATAAATGTCACCACTCATTGTTGATGTAAATAATTTTGTTTTTTTCATTGTAATCCAACTAATTAAATAATTCCACATAATATTATTGATTTTTTCTTTTTAATTCTGGATGTTTTTTAATAAATTCATTTGCTCCTTCAAAATCCTCATTTTCAATCAATTGGTTTAATCTTTCTTGTGGGCTCAATTCTTTTTGTTTTGTAAATCCTTCACCAAAAACTTCACTCATAAAATTGTTAGTTTTTTCTTGTTCATTTTCAATTTGTTTAATTAATTTATCTAAATCTGGTATAGATTTCAAAACATCATCATTTTGTATTTTTAATTGTTCATAATACATTTTTCTTCGAACAAGATCATTAAATGTGGATTCCAATTTATCACCAATTTCATTTTTTTGATCAGAAAGTGCAAATTTACCAGCAACTAATGTGATAGTTACTCTAGCTTTTTTTTGTTCTTCAATAATTCTATCATTATATTCTAATTGATATAAATTTTCATAATAATCTTCTGTTTGCTTAGAACGTTTCATATAAAATCCAAGATAGTAATAACATTTGAATTTTTTTTCACTGTAGTTTTTAAATTTACTTTGACTGTTTCTTAATGTGGTTAAGAAAAAATCATAAAATTCAGGATAATCATTTTTTAAATCTTCTATTTTTACTTGTAAACTAATCATAATTTTTTATTTTTTTTATATTTGAATATACATTATTTTTTTTTTGAAAAAAAATTTATTTATTTTCTAATTCACACCAATCTGGAATATTATTGTCATTACTATGAATCCATCTTTTTTCAATAGGGTTCCAATTATTTTTTGTAATAATTTTATTAGATTTATTACAAAATTGTTTATATACTATAATATCTTTGTCACTATTGTATGATGATTTAGAATATGGACAATCATCGCATTTATTGATTTCTAAATATAATATTTTCATATTTTTTTTATTATTATTTAAAACATTAAAAGTTACAATTCTTTTAATGTATCTTTATTTTAAATATAATAATTATTGACATTATTTCAAAATAATTTATCCTTCTTCATATTCATTTTTATCATTTTTATTAAGAACAGATCTATTTAAAGTATCAATAAATAATTTAATATTATCATAATCACCATTTAGCTTGATAATATATGTTACAGTAAGAATACTAGGCAATTTATTTATATTAATAGTTAAATCTAATTTGTTAGCTAATGAATAACAGAATTTTTGAAATCCGTAAAAAGCTCTTCCTAATGTTACATTAAATGTTGTTTCCATTTTTTCTTTATTAAAGGTATTATATTTTTTCATTTTATTTTATTTTTTTTATATATTAAATTTTAATATGTGTATAATTTTGTAGGTTTTCTACATTTTAATTGTGTTAAATTATTATTTTTTTCTCTTGTTCCTCTTTTTAATTTACCATTTTTTCTTTTAAGAACTAGTCCTTCATACATATCAATTTTAATTATATTATTCCATAATGAATTAAAATTATCATAAAATGATTTAACCAAATAAATATTATCACTTAATTTATATAAATATTCATCTTCATCAATTGGATTAAAGATGTCATATAATATATTTATTCTGTCATCAAATGTTTTATTTAATAGATATTGATTATTATATACTATAATATCAAATAATATTAATTTATGGTTAAATATATTATTATTTTTATCTTTTTTAGATTTATTCATATATTCACCATTGAACATATTCCAATTATTATTAATATTTAATGTTGATATAATTTCTCTATTATCTAAATTAAAATTTGTTAAAGTGTTATTATGTCTACCTTTTTGTATTATATTTGATTTGTTCACATAAATTTCTATATTTGAACCATTTAATTTTGGTTGAGCAATATAAGAATTATTATATGTATTGAGATTATCAGGTGTTATTTTTAATTCTGGTCTTGGTGGGTATATATATTTATATTTATCGAATTTTTCCATTTAGCAAAGATAATAAAAATTTAATTAATTAAAATTTTATTTACAATTTTTTATATATAGAAATAAATAAATTTTATTTAGATTATGAAAATTATTAAATTTAACGACATTTATGATAATGATGAAAATATGAATGAAGGAATAAAAAATTGGTTAGCAACATTTATGATATTATTACAATTAGGAATGGTTCCACATAATATTGTAAAAGGTGATGTGAAAGATAAAATAGAATATGTAAAAAATTTAGGTAATGATGAAAAAAAGATGATTAATGATTATAGTGGTTGGTTAAATTCTGTTAGACCAACTAATTATGTTAATGATTATGCTAAAATAATTAATGATAATTTAGAAAATACAATAAATCAAAGATTATTCAATTATGAAAAGAAAACTGATGTTGAAATTGCAGTTTTAACTATACCTAGTTTAAATGGTAATGATCCATCAGATTATGCACAATCAACAGCTGAAAGATGGGGAGTGGGTAAAAAAGGATATGATAATGGTGTTTTTATTTTAATATCTAAAAATGATAGAAAAATTCAAATTGCAACAGGTTATGGTGTTGAACCAATGTTAACAGATGCTCAATGTAGTAGATATATAAGAAATAATTTTATACCTTATGCTAAAAAGGGGGATTATACTGAGGGATTAAATGAATTATTAAATTCAATAACAGAAGCATTAGGTGATGAACAAATTGAAATAAAAAAAGAAAGATTAGAAAAAGAAAAAAAAGAAAGATCAGAAAAAATACAAAAATTTTTAACAGATGCATTTTATATTATTTTATTATTATTATTATTAGTATTAATTATGTATTTAATTGATAAGAGAAGAAAAAAAATTAAAAAATTAATTGAAGATATTAATTATCAAATATCAAGATTAGAGTCTATGGGTTATAATTTAAATAAAATTATATCAAATGATATTATTAAACAAACTGATGAATTAATTCAATTACAAAATGAAATAAATTTATTAAATAAAAAATATTCCCCATCTAATAAAAATTTAATAAATCTTCAAAATTCCGTTAGAAAATTAAAAGGTGAATTTGATACAATATCAAATAATTATAATTCTATAATTAAATCTATTGATTTTATTAAAAATATAGATACTAAAGATGCTGATTATTATTCACCTGAAATTAAAAAATTAATATCTGAAATAAAAAACATATATGGACAAATAAAAACAACAGATGTTAATTTATCTGATACTGATTTATATAAACATTATTATTCAACAATGCAAATATTAATTAATAAATATGATAAATTATCAAAATTATCAGACTCTATTAATGTTACAGAACCAAAATTTAAAGATATTAAAAATAGTATTTTAAGTAAAATAAATAAATCTATAAAATCAGTAGAAAATATAAAAGAAATGGGTGTAGATTATGATTTTATATTAAATAATAATGATTTAGTAGAATTAGAAATATTATTTAAACAAGTAGTTAATATTTATAAAATCGATATTCAAAAGGCTGAAAAATTATTTTATGATTATATGAGAAAAGAAATAGATATAGATAATAAATATTCTAAAATTTTAGATTATGAAGATTATGTTAAAAAAGCAAAATCTTTTGTAGATAATTTTGATGTTGATAATAATGATATAACATATTATTTACAAAAAATAAGAAATTTTTATAATAGTTATCAATATGAAGAATGGGTAGAAGGTGATTTAAAAGAAATTGAAGAACTTTTAAATGGTAAAGATTTCTTAAAAACGTATAATAAAATTAATAAATCAATTGAAAACGCTAAAAAATATTATAATAAATTAAAAAGAGATAAAGAAGAAAAAGAAGAAGAAGAACGAAGAAGAAGACGAAGAAGAAATAGTTCATCTTCTTATGGTTCATCATATGGTTCTTATGGTGGTTCATCATCATTTGGTGGTTCATCATCATTTGGTGGATTTGGTGGTGGAAGTTTTGGTGGTGGTGGTGCTGGTGGTAGTTGGTAAATAAATGATTAGATATGAAATATTTATATAAATTGTATGAGTATGTAATTTTAAATGATTCAGATATAAAACTTTTTATTTTATTTTAAATAAAATTTTATAATCCTAATTTATTAATAACTAAATAACTAAATGTTAACATTTAACGATAGTACATTTATACCACCGTTATATTCAATTATAATAAATCATTACTTTTTAAGTTATCTATAATAGTATTTACTGTTTTTTGTGTATTCATATTTTCATCTTTACATATTTTAACAACAGCATTTATCATATTATATGATATTTCATTTTTTGTATCTGTTGTTTTTATAATCATATGACCACTAATACAAGTTTTCCTATCTGTCCAAACAGTAAATCCAGGACACATACCATATTGAACATATTCCACTTTATCTTTATGACTGAATATAACAACAGATAAAATCCATTGCTTAAATCGTGTTAATATTTTAGTTAAGTATTTCATATTTGCGTATTTATAATTTTTTTTATAATTATATTTTTTTTTGTCTATCACATCCTTCCACTTCTTTTACTGTTTCTATTCCTTTAATTGAATTTTTTGTTAGATAATTTTCATAACACCATAAAACTTTTAAATTATATAAATATGATATATCAATACTTTCAAAGTTATTCAAAGCTATATCTAAATATTCTAATTTTAAAAGATTACTTACATCTAAATAATTAAAATTATTTTGATTAATATTAAGTGTTTTTAAAGATGTTAAATTAGATAATGGCAATTCACTAAGTCTATTATGTGATAATTCTAAAATTTCTAATTTTGAAAGATTTTCAATACTTTTAATAGAAGATAATAAATTTCCAGATAAATATAATTCTTTTAAATTTGTTAATTTAGATAAATCTAAAAATTTAATATTATTATATCCAGCATTTAATATCTTTAATTTTTTTAATTTATCAAGATTTAGTGAAATTAAATGATTATCATGACAATATAATTCTTCTAAGTTAATTAAATTTGTTATTTCATCTAAAGTAGTTAATTTTGTATAACTTAAATTTAATATTTTTAATGAAAAAACATATTTTAATTTTTCTATATTAATAAATCTATTACCTTCTATATTTAAATTTTCTAATTTTTTTAATTTTTCTATACCATCTAAATTTTTAATATTATTATTTCGACAATATAATTCTTTCAGATTAGGTAAAAGTTCAATACCTTCTAAAGATGTTAAATTTGAAGAACTACAAAATAATTCAGTAATACTATTCCATTCAGATTCATCATATTTTGATTTTAACCATTTTATAAAAGATTGATCTTTATATGTTTTTATTTTACTTTTTATATTACCATATTCTAATGGTTGATTTATTCTTTTTACTTTATTATTAGAATTAAAAAATTCATTTATTGATTTTAAATATAACATATTTATTTTTTTATTTTTATATATTAAAAAAAATAAATGTTTTTTATAAATTTATTGATTTATTCTGTTTTTAGGGTATTTATAAATTTTATTTCGTTTTAAAAATAATTTTCGTAATTGTTTTGTTTCAGTTTTATTTTTACCTAAAACATACACATATTTGTGTTTAGAAGGAAAATCAAAACTATCACTTGTTTTTTGTTTATTTTTAGCAAAATATCTTAATTGTTTTTCTATGTCATCTGGTATATTATCCCAATTTATTCCTGTTTTATATTGCCAATTTTTTTCCCATTTTATTCCTAATTCTTGTGCATATTTTTTATATGCTGTTTTTTGTCTAAAATATCTATCCGACACTAATTTTCCTGTATATGGGTTAATATATCTTTTAGTTGTTCCATATTTTTTTCCTAAATAATAAAAATTACAAGCTTGATATATTGTTCCTAATTCTTTTGCGGTTGGATCAGCATATGCAGAAAATAGTCTATATTGAGTATTTTTAACCATGTACTTTATGGAAAACATTAATAAAGCACTTGCTAAATTTTTAGGAGACCAAGATATACAAGCACCTCTACTTATAAGTCGTTCTAAATTTTTTGTGTTTTCTCCAAGTAATTTACTAAATGCATTTGGTACATTAAATAATATAACACCACTTAGAATATTTTTATAATATGCGCCAAACCAATGTGTTGTATATTGTGATAAATTACCAAGCCATTCATGTTTTTCAATGAATGTTTTCATTTCTTTTTGTTTATCTTTGTCAACAACAATTTTAAAATTGAAATCACTTATTTTTAAATTATTTATTTCATTAATAGGTAAATTAGTGTTTTTAATATCTTCATTTAAATTGTTAAGTCTTATTTCATATTGCCAACAATGATTTTTATTATAATTGTTTATTCTTTTAATATCCATTTTGTTTTATATAATCTTTATAAAAAGATAATATAATTTTTAAATTTTGTTTAAATTATTGTTAAATATATTATTATAAACTTATACCATTTATAAACATTTTAATAGATATTGCAAGTAGAATAAACCCAAATAATTTTTCTAATAAAGCAATACCACCACCACCTAATAATTTTTCCACTATTTTAGTATTTTTCAATACAATAAAAACAAAAAACATATTTATTATTATACCTATAATAATTTCAGGTACAGAATAAAGTGATTTAAATGATATAATAGTTGTTAATACACCAGGTCCAGCAATTAATGGAAAAATTAATGGTACAAATAAGCTTTCTTTTTTTATTGGATTTGATTTAAATATTTCAACATTTAATACCATTTCTAAACCAATTAGAAATATAATAAGAGAACCAGCAATTGAAAAAGATTTAATATCTAATCCAAATAATACTAATAATTTTGTACCAACAAATAAAAATGATAACATTATTATTGTTGATATTATTGTTGTTTTTAATGAATATAATTGTTTGTATTTACTTCTTAAATTTAATATAATAGGTATAGAACCAATTATATCAATTATTGAAAATAATGTAAATGTTATTGTTAAAATATTGTCAAACATAATTTTTTTATTTTTTGCAAAAGTAATTGTTATTTTTAATAAAAAAACATATATAGTAATTTTTTTTATTAAAAAATTTTTATCATTTTTGATTTTTGTTTTATTTTTTTTCTTATCTTTGTGCTGTAATTAAAAATAATAAAAAATATAAAG
>Ga0256827_10001044_pt1 | contig 17498 bp, 22 predicted proteins | sample CV84metaG_FD_185977 | JGI IMG/M metagenome (GOLD analysis project Ga0256827, IMG submission 185977) | Hydrothermal vent microbial communities from East Pacific Rise, Pacific Ocean - CV84 | ecosystem: Environmental > Aquatic > Marine > Hydrothermal vents | place: Pacific Ocean: East Pacific Rise... | reverse complement strand
TTGCCCTTTGATAAACCAAAAGTTCATATAGGTTTAGGTGTCTCATTTTTGGCTCATTATAATGTGAGTGAGTATCAACCTTTAGAGAAGCAAAGAGTTATCTTTAGATTGGGTTATCTCTTTTAATCAAAAAAGCGTTCTATTCCTTTGCTTGACACTCACGACAAATACCATAAAGTTGCATAAGATGGTCGGTAAGTTTAAAACCATTTTCTTTTGCAACTGTTTGTTGAATTTTTTCTATTTCTTCGTTTTCAAATTCAACTATTCTACCACAAGACTCACAGATAAGATGGTCATGGTGTGGCTTGTTAGCTATTTCAAATTTTTTACCTTGAATACCCAATGAAATGGAACTCACAATCCCACTCTCTTCTAATAGAGCCAATGTTCGATAAACTGTGGCAATACCTATATTGAGTTCTGGGTTATGTTGTTTAACTAACATATAAAGCCCCTCTGATGTATAGTGTTTGGGGTTTTCATATAATGTTCTTAATATAGACTCTCTTTGAGAGGTAAATTTTAGATTATCTGCTTTTAAAATTTTTTTGAACTCTATTAAAAGTTCATCATAACTCATAGATTCAAAGTTCTTTTTCATATGAGAGTTCCTTTTTGATAATGATAGTCATATATTAACATAAAAATATAAATTTCCCCTAAAAATCTATACTTGCTCCAACAAAGGTATAAGTTCCTACATTTGAGCCAAGTCTATTATCAACTTTTTCATCAAAAAGGTTATTGACTCCACCATTTATTTTATATTGATTTTTATCTCCAAAGCTATAAGAGGCTGTTAAATCTACAAGGGTATAGGCATCAGTGCTTTTATCTACCTTTACTTTAGTTGGTTTGTTATTAACCTTTTTTATAATTATATCACTATACTCTTGCTCTCCTATATAGGTTGCTAAAGCTCCTATTTTGAGGTTTTTATTTAGAGGTATGTCGATATTAGCAGAGATAGTTCTATCAGGTGTAAACTCTAATGATTTACCTGTGTCTCTATTTTCACTATCAAGTTCATTCCATGTCAAATTGGTTGTTACTCCATTATCGAACTCATAACCTAACTGTGCTTCAACTCCTTTGGTTTCGGCTTTGCTCACATTTTTAAAAGTAAATGAGTGAGGTTTATCTCCTTGAACTTGCTCTATTCTATCCTCTATTTGATTAAAAAATAGAGCTATATCATAATCAAATTTACCTCTCTTACCACCCATTGCCACTTCATAAGAGTTGGTAAATTCAGGTTTTAGATTATACCCTGTGTGGTCTGCACCAATCATCATACCTGCTGGTGTCTGTTTATAAATATACATCTCTCTAATATCAGGTGTTCGATAGGCTTGTGCAAAGTTGGCTCTTAGGTTAACGCCTCCATCAAGATTTTTAACAACTCCCAATCTAAAAGTAGGTTTATCTTCGGCATTGGAGATAGCATCATATCTTCCACCTGCGATAATATTTAAAGTATCTGAAACCTCCCACTCATCTTGTAAATAAAGTGCTTGATAATCAACACTTTTCCTTGTCATGTTTTTTCCAAAAGTAAAGACAGAAGAGTCTCTTTTCTCATCACGATACTCTGCTCCTATGGTTAAAAAATGGTTATCATTAATGGCATAATTTCCCATTAACTCATAAGAGGTAATATCAACATTGGCATTCATCCCATTAGCACCCGATTGAGCTTCATTATCAAAACCAAAATCTCTATAGTGTTTGAGTATAGTAGTGTTTCTCTTCTCATAATAACTATTATAAACCTTAAAATCAAATCCCAAATCATCAGTAGCATTCCACTTAATATCAGCACCTATATTGCGTCTGGTGTTATCATCTTTGGAGTTTACTGGAGCATTAAAAGTAGGAATTGGTTTTCCATCTTGGGTTTTTATCCCTGATGGATGAAAAATACTATTATACACCCCCTCTCTCTCCTCATCCATATAGGAGAGGTCAAGACCCATGGTTAAATTATCTGTAAATTGATACTCTAAACGCGTTCCAATATTGGTTATATCAGCCTCTTCTCTATAAGTTACATCTGTAATGTAGTTATCTTTTATGTTATGAATTCTGGGATTTGGATGTTGAGAGGGTGGAACTTTGCCAGTAGGTGTTTTAACAAGTACATTTGTTTTTTCTTTTTGAGTATATGGAGTAGAGTGAAGTTGACTTCCATATATACTATATCTAAATTTTCCATTTGAACCTCTAAAATTTAGATTTATATCTCTATTACTTCCATCATTTTTAGTATTTGCTCCATACTTAACACCAAAATTTCCTTGGAACTTCTCTTTTGGTTTTTTGGTAATAATATTAATCACACCACCCACAGCATCAGCTCCATAAAGCGAACTCATAGCCCCTTTGACTATCTCAACTCTTTCTATAATGGAAGCTGGTATTCTATCCATATCATAAGGGTTACTCACCTCTCCAGAGAGTCGTTTTCCATCTATTAAGAAGAGCGTATTGGTAGCACCCATTCCACGAATAGATATAGAAGATTTTGACTTAGCAGAAGCAGATGGAAAAGTTCCAAACTGTCTAATAATACCTGGTGTTTTGTTAATAATCTCTCCAAGTTGAGTTGCTCCCATCTCTTCGATTTTTTTCTCATCAATCACCACCACCGAAGCAGAGACACCTTCAATATTTTTCTCTGTTTTTGTAGCCGTTGTAATAACTGTAATATCCTCCAACTTCTCATCAGCATAAACACTGTTTAAAAGAAAAGTTGATGCAATCAACGATAAAGTTACTCTATTCATAAATTACTCCTTGTATTATGTAATATTATGATTGTAATAGGTTTTTATTATAGTTTATTGAAAGTGATAATCGTTCTTAATTTATATGCTTGATTTAGTTCTTTTAAGAGTTTATATTTAAAGTTAATTAAAATAGGAGGAAAAAACTTAATGTGAAAATCACTATCTCTATTAAAAGAACTAAAGCAAAAATACAAAATATGGGTTTTTAACCCATATTATACAACAGTCATTTACTACTATTATTTTCAGTAGATTTTTCTGTTTTATCAGATTTTTTTATGCCTACATAAGCACCAACTTTTTTTCTCTGTTCAGGAGTTAAAATATTTTGAACTTCAATAACACACTGTAGATGTTGTTTGGTAAGTTCTGCTTTCTTTTTGGCAATAGTATCTACCAATTTTGACATTTCATCAGTTACTTTAGTTCTATTTCCCTCATCTGTTTCCAATAGTTTAAGTAGTGACAGTTCCAACTTTTTAATCTCTTTTGCCTCTTTTAAAATTAGAGGTTTCTTCTCTTTTTTTATAGCTACAAGTTTTTCTATCTGCTCTTTGCTTAAACCAAGAGTTGAACTTTGAGGATGATGCAAGACTAAACCCAATGCAAATGGTAAATTATGAGGGATTAAAAAGTACTCTTTTGGAAAATCCTCATTTTTATTGAAAGGGCTTGACTCTCCTGCCATCTCTATCATTTTAGCTTTCATTGCCTTTTTATCTATAGGGATATTGGCATCTGCCATAAGTAGAGAACTTAATCCTATTGCTAGGGTTACTGTTATGATTTTTTTCATGTTTATACTTCCTTTTTTTATGTTATAATACTCCAAAAAACTTAAATATTATTGAATATGATAATCGTTCTTATATATTCTCTTAACATAGCCCTCAAAGTAAAAGATAAAATTTATTTTGAGGAGGTAGAGCTTTTGATGTAGAACAGTTTGGCTCAATCTCTTACTATTAAGGACTATGTTAAATTAATATAGAAGTAGAAGAGAAAAATCTCTCCTATTCAAAATGTGGTTTAATTATTTTAACCCATTTTTCAATTCTCCCTTTTGTCATACCATCTTGATTATCTTCATCAATAGCTAATCCAACAAAACCATCATCATTAACAGCTATTGATTCATCATGATTATAATCTTCTGTTGACCAACCATCACCTACAATTGTACCTCCATTTTTAAGTACAACATTGTGAAGTGTTCCCATACCATCTACAAAATTATTACCATACCCCTCTTGGTCTCCAGTTCCAAAAAAAGCAACCGTTTTTCCTCCAAACTCTACACCTGTGTATTCATCAAATACATCGTCCCAGTCATCTTGAAGCTCCCCCTCCCCCCAAGTAGAAGTCCCAAGAATCATCTTATCATACCTATTAAAAACATCAATTCCCTCTTCTGCTATATCAAGTAAATCAGACTTTAATCCTAACTCCTCTTTTATCTGTTCTGCAACACTCTCTGTTACTCCACCGTTACTACCATAAATAATTGCTATTGACATATTTTTCCTTTTAATTGTTTTGATGTACATGAACAAGACCTTTTAACTGCTCTAGTACAGAATGAAAATGAGTAAGGTATCATCTTCACTCTATACTCATCTTCTGCTAACTCTATTTTGTCCATTAATTTAATTGTTATATGTTTTTTAAATTTTAAATTTTTTGGATATACCAAATAAATTTGTCTTATCTGTGTCTCATTTAGAGTTTTTAACACTGTCTCTAAATGGTGTGAGATAATTGATTCTTGATAAATTGACTCTCCACTTACTTTAGTATAAGATGGAATAACTAATGTTGGAGAGACCTCTTTATCATAAGGGTTAATAATAATTGTTTTCTCATATAGATAGACTTTTGAATCTTTATTGACTAACTTTATTCGTTCATAAACCAAATGCAAAAACATATCTTCTAAATTAAAGAGAAGATGCCCTTTTTGAAACTCAATTAGATTACTAAATCTTCTTTTTAGTAGTAAATTATCGGAAATTGATACACTTTTATTTTTAAAAACTTCATAAATGGTCTTTCCATTTAATATCTCTTTTTTAGTTATTCTCATCTCTTTATCTACATAGTAATTATAGAGATTAAAAAATAGTATTCGTCTCTCAATTTCACTAGATAGCTGTTCTGAATATGGAAGAGCCTCTTTTATATTATTACCATTTTTATAAAAACCAACCATTACTGACATTTAGGACTCCTTTTTAATTCCACATAGAGATTGTTGAGCTATTGGACAACCTGAACAATCTGCTTGTATATCTTTTGACCTTTCATACATCTCTTTGTAATATACTAACTCAAAAACTTTTTTATTTTTACAACGATTGGCATAATCAATAGCCATATCATGATTATCATCCATTATATAAAGGTCTGCTCCAAAAGCAAGAAGATACTGAACCGAGACTATGCACTCTTTTTCTAATGCTACCATTAGAGCAGTTTTTCCCTGACTGTTTTGAGTATTAATATCTACTTCTTTTTGTATTAAAAAAAGTAATCCTTCAATATTATTAGAGTCCAAAGCATAAAAAAGTGCATGAGTTTTAGGAGTTACCATCAAACTTATTTTATGTTCTATAAGCAAAGAGATATTATAGATACTTCGATTTTTTATTGCCCAATAGAGTGCATTTCTACTATTTTCATCTCTATAATTAATATCTGACTTTTCTATCAAAAGCTCATCTAATCTCTGTCTATGTTTTACTAACTCTATCATATGAGATGAGTGATAGTTTATATCCATTGGTCTAGTCATATCTTCTCCTTTAATATTTTATGATGCTTTGGCATAAGAAGATAGTCTACTTAATTGAATGTACCAATCTTCTATTGCTATATTATTTGTTAATTTTTTTAATTGTATCTCTAACCCTTCAGATATAAAATATGCTTCATCAATATAATAAAGAGGTATATCAAGTACTTCCTCACAATACTCCAAAGCAAATAGTTCATCTTCAAAATTAAGAGGTAACCAATTTGAGTCTATCCGAGAAAATGGTATTAAAAAAAAATCCTCTAGCATCCTCTCCCCTTTAGTAACATTTTTCATACTCTTGACATGTTTTACATATAAATGAATTACTATTTAAATTTGCAATAGTTTTGATAAATTCACTCTTGACACATTCAATATTGCGTGTAGCATAGACAATAGGTAATCCTTTTGCCTTGGCTTCTGCTCTATAGTGTTTCATAGCATTGTGGTTTAAAAAATTGGTAAGCATTAATACAATACTTACTTTAGATGGAATCACTTTATCTTTTTTTCGACCACTCTTTTGATTTCTAGCTGTCCAGTGGATGATTTTATCTACACCTAACTCTGTAAGTACATTTCGAATAGGATTAATTCTATCCCCACCTAGTATAAGAACTGACATCAGAATCTCCTTTTTGATATTTGTTCTCAAATTGTAGCATGAAAATATTAATTTAATTTGAAGTTGATAATCGTTATTATATTTTTAGATAAAAAAGGAATAAGTTAGGAGAGTTCCTAACTTTTAACAAGAGACTTTAACTCTATCAATCAGATAAAAAGCTACATTCTCCACATAATAAGCCGATTCATTAATAAAAGCCATAAGATACTCCCCTTCCCTATCAAACAGAACATCTTCTCCTGTAAAGAGTTTAAAAATTGGGTCTCCTTTTTTAATGACCTTTTTTAAATCTTGCCCTTGAATATTTGGGTGTATCATTCCTAAAAGTTCCCCATTTTCATCTCTAGGATATGGAATTGGTCCTGCTGATTGATACCCCTCTAATTCTAAATTCATATCAAGTTTCAATTTACCCAATTGATAAAGCTCTATAAACTCCAAAGCATAATGCACCAACTCTTTCATTACAAAGTAAACATTAGCATTGAGTGTATTGTTTGCAACTGGACCTATCTCTATCAAAAAATTTCCTCTTGTTACAGAGTTTAGACTAGGTCTATCTTTGGAAGCTTTTGAAAAATAGATATTTACATCTTCAACTCTATTAGCAATATAATGGAGCATATTTAGTTTAAATGGTGTTCTTTGAGGGGTCATAATAGTTATCCCCATATTAGAATTTGTGGTATGCAAATCAATTAAAAAATTGTTATTTTCTCCCTTTGGTCCAATAATAAGATTAAGCACTCTAGCCCTTTCATGTTCATATGTGCTTTTTTCAAGATTTTCAAGTTCACTTATTTTAAAAAGTCGATTTAGGTCTGCATCTATATATCGCTCTCTTCTTCTTATTGCTTTTGGATTGGCGATAATAGTCTCAACAGGGAAAGAGTATTGGTGTGGAATTAGCTCTTTTGAAAGATTTCCAACCAAATATGCTCCAATCTGCTCATTACCATGTGTTCCACCTACTATAAATACTTTGTCTATTTTCTCTTTTTCCATATATTTCTCCTTATAATTTTCTGCTCATAATACAGATAGGTTCATCCTCTTTTTCAAAATTAACTCTTGTCTCTTGCCTTAAAGTTTTAAAATCCATCTTTTCATATAGAGTATAAGCAACTCTATTATGACAAAAAACTGCCAATCGCAACTCGGTTGCATTAAACTTATTTTTAGCTTTTTCTATCATAGTTTTAACTATCTCTTTACTATACCCTCTACCTCTATGTTCAGGAGATACAATAACATTTCCAAGATAGATAATATCTTTTGGGTCATCTTTGTATCTATAGAAATTGGCATAACCAATTACCTCTCCATTAAGCCAAAATGATGTTGAACCAAACCTTTTCTTATAAAAACTGAGCAATATATCGAATGAAAGAGTCTCTGTAACACTAAATAGATAAAAACTCTCTTGGTCATCTTGTGGAAAAGTGACAATTTTATTTAAATCCTCTAATTTTGTATTTCTATATAATATACCCATTTTAAACTCCTTATAATTGAATATCATTATCAAGTATCATATAAAAATAGAGTTTAAAGTAGTTTTAAAATGATAATTATTGTCAAATTTATTTAAATTTTAATGGCAATCATACCATTTGTAACACCACTAGACTTAATAGGAATAAACTCTTTTAGTTGCCCAATTCTATATAGTGGCTGTTTTTCTATCTTTTCATATAAAAAACCTCTCTCGTCATTTGCTACAGTTCTTACTACCATTAGTGAACCTTTTGGTAACTGTTTAGAAAGTTTTTTTAGACCCTCCTCTTTTCCTCTAATCAATCCTGCTACATATATAATAACTGGTCTCTTTTCTCTGATTTCTAAATCAAAAAAATTTCCCTCTTTGTAAATAATCTTTCGTCCAAATCTATCTTTGGGAACAGCTTTTTTAGCTAAACTCAAAGCTTCTTTGGAAATATCATATCCAACTTTTTGAATATTGAGTCTAAGCAGTTTCAGACTAAGAGGTAATGCTCCTGAACCTATAAAGATAACTTTATGATATTTTGTTCCCTTCATTACTTTACGCAAAGAGAGCGTATCAAAAGTTAGAAGTTTTTTATATTTTGGATAGAAATCAAATGCTTGATAGTTTCCTTGTTTAGCAAAATGACTCTCCATACTAAAGCCTCTATAACCCCATATAGTTTGAAGTCTATCTATAATATTTGTTGAAAGATAAGAGAAGTGATTTAACTCTTTTTGTAATTCAACAAAAAGAGCATTAATATAGCTAGAGTATTTTAGAGGAAATTCCGATTCTATTTTTTCTATTATTGTTATAAGTTCTCTCTCATGTGGTCTATTCATTGGTTTTGTCATATTTTTCCCTTTTTTATTGAAATCCTATAAGAATATAACTTATAAAGTTCAATAGTTGATAACGATTGTCATTTTAATAGTAATTAAAGGACAATAATGTAAAAATTCACTATCTAAGATGATATTAATTATCAAAATATACAAAAGGAGTCTTGACTATATGGAGAGATTATATAAGTGCATGAAAAGTAAAAAAACAAATCACTCCCGTGCAAGAGAGGCTATTTTTCAAGTTTTATTAGATAATACAGAGTGTTTGAGTATTCCTGTGATTATAGATAAATTATCTAGTTCATATCCTAAAAAAATATCTATTAATACAGTCTATAGACATCTCAACCTATTTGTAGAGTGTGATATAGCTGTTGTGATTCAAGATGATTTTAAGAGAGCTTATTTTTGCTTAAAAGAAAAATCATTAATGCTTTTTAAACTTTGCACAACTTGCAATAGAGTTGAAAAAATAAAACCAAAAGAGTCACTTAATTGTGAAGAGTTCAAAGATACAGAGTTTGCTACACTACATAAAAAATGTAAAAGATGCAAAAAAAATAAATCTGAAAAGAGAGAATAAATTTAACTTTTTTCTCTTTTGAGTTTTTCTCAATCAAATTAAAAGGAGTCAATTATGGCAGATATTAGTTTATTACAAGAGTCAAGAGCAATAATAAGAGAGATGGGAGTTAAAAAGAGAGAGGATTCTCTACTCTGTCCAATTTTAAAAGTCCTACAGATGAGGCATCATAACCTAAATACTACACAAGCAAAAGAGATGATAAAAAAGGCACTAAATGATTGATTATATTTTAAAATATTTAAAAAAATATTCAAAAGCAAATAGTATTTATTTTATAAAAGAATATAAATTACACAGAGTAAAGTATAATTTTTAATTTAAAATGATTATGATTGTCATTTTAAAAGTTATTTAAGAAGAATTACCTACAATAGTGATATTCATTTTCAAAATTACAAGGAGAACTTAAATGAAACAAATTATTAAAATCGGACTTATTTCGATAGTAACAGCAGGAATGATTATTGGGTGTGGTAGTAGTAGCTCAAATTCAAATAACAGTAGTGATGGAGAAAACTCAAATCCAAATAGCAATGCAAATAGTAGTAGTGGTTACAAAGCACAATTCAAATCTAAATCTATTGGAGACCAAGTTGAGGAGCTTATGGGTGGAATCATCGGAATTGTTGATGAAGTTGGTAACGGTAAAATGGGCGACCCAATGGGTGAGAGTTTAGCCAAAGCAGATACTACCAAAGTAGAGTCTCAATTCTCATGGAACTCAACTATGGATTTCTATAATAATATCTTAAGTGTCAAAAATGTTTGCGATGGTGGACTCGAAGAGATTGCAGAGAGAGTAGATGCTATCAAAACAGAAGAGATAGAAGAGACTCTAAATGAGGCATTAGCTCTTATTGTTGCTATCAGTGACCATGATGGAGATGGAAAACTAACTACCTCCGATTTAGTAGCAGATAATGGTGTAATGGCATTTAGAAATCAGGTTCAAAATGCAGAGGGTAGAGCCAAGATTCAAAAAGCTATTGATAAATTGGCTGATTTACAAGGAAAACTTGAAGCCTTTAAACCGATTATAACATCAGGTGCAACAGAGACTGATAAAAAAGAGACTGCTGAAGTTATTGATAATGTTATCGTCAAAGGATATACCAATCTCGGAACAGAAGCCGATAAATTGGCAATAGCTCTAAGCACACTAAAGAGTAATCCAACAGCTCAAAATGTAGAAAAAGCTCGAACACAGTGGAGAGCAACCAGACTGCATTGGGAATCAGGAGAGGGTCATATCTTTGGTCCTGTTGATACCCTTGGTGTTGACCCAAAAGTGGACTCATGGCCAGTTGATAAGACACAGCTAGATGGTGCTTTATCGGGTTGGGATGCAGAACTTTCTAATATTGATGGATTCCCTGTAACCATGAAAGGTTTCCACGCTATAGAGTACCTACTCTTTGGAGATGGTGCAACTCAAGAGAGTGCTACTGATGCTATCACAAGACTACAGACTCCTGTGGGAGATGAGGATATAGCTGAAAAAATTAGACTGGGTTATCTTGAAGCAATGGGTAAATCTTTTGCAAAAGATATTAAGTCACTTGTCGATGCTTGGCAATAAACATAACTTCAAAGAGCCTATTTGGCTCTTTAGAAATTTTTAAAAACCTTGTTACTTATTTACTTAATCATTACTGCCAAGTTCCTATTTGCGAATAAATACAAGGTTTTTAAAAGTTTCTATAGAGGAGGAACTTTTTCCAAAATTAAAACATATTAAAGGGAACATACATGAACAATAAAAAAATTAGATATTCACTAGTCGTAACGGCTCTACTCTTTACAGCCTGTGGAAGTAGTGGAAGCAATAGTCACAATATCAATAGTAACTCAACAAGCCAAGAGCCTACAACAACCACTATACCTGCTAACCATTTTGTTAATCAAAAGATACTAGGTGGAGAGACCACTGATGTAGAGTATAGTAGTTCAACTCATGCTTTTTCTCAACCTGCGGCCAATCTAAAAGGAGAGCTGTTTGATTATCATATAGAGGGTGATGCCAATTTTGAACTTATTCCTGAGGGGGTAGGACCTGTTTTTAATCACAACAACTGTAATGCCTGTCATCAACGAGATGGTAGAGATTCACTACCTGTTCTTACTGGAGAAAAAGAATATTTAAGCAACTATATTGTTAAAGATAAAAACGGTTGGTTTAAACTCAATGATGAGGGAACTTTTTTAAGAATTAGTATAGAGAGTAATACTATTAACAATGCACCAAAAAACAAAGATAACTGTTGGGGTTCTCCAGTTCCTGTGCCAAACTTCTCCGACCAACTATTTCATAGAGGAGTAGCAGGAGTTCGAGAGGGAGCAGAAAATACAGGAGCAGGTCAAGCCGATGTTTGGATGAAATATGGTTATAAAACAGTTAAATATCCTGATGGAACAGAGGTAAAACTTAGCTATCCAATATTTGGAGTAGATAACCCTTATGATGCACCTGATAATGCCAATGAATACAACCCTATCAAAGTAGAAAACAATGCTACAAGTCGTCTCTTTAGACCTGATGTTAGAATAGGTACTAGAATCGGTATGCCAATGATAGGTCTTGGACTACTAAATGCCATTCCAGAAGCTGATATTTTGGCTTTAGCTGATATTAATGATAGCGATGGTGATGGAATTAGTGGAAAACCAAACTGGGTTTGTGACCAAGATAAGGTCAACAAGTGTAAAGCTGAAAATAACTGCCATAGTAATCCTCCTATCTCATTGGGCAGATTTGGTTGGAAAGCAAATACTCCAACCGTAGCCCATCAAGGTTTAGGTGCTATGCGTGGAGATATGGGTGTGACTAATCCTCTCTTTAAAATGGAAAGTACTGCTGGTACAGATTTAATGAAAAAATACAAAGAGAACAATCCAAACTTTACAACATATTGTGATACAGATGTTACAGATGCAGATGAGAGATTTGCAAAATCAATAGTATTTTATTCAGAGACACTATCTGTACCACCAAGACGAAATGTTAATGACCAAGCTGTCAAAGAGGGTGGAATGTTGTTTGAGTCGTTGGGGTGTGTGAAGTGTCACAATCCTTCGTTTACCACAGCATCAAAATATACCTCCTATTCAGTTGATGGAAAAGAGATAAAAGAGTTAGAGAACCAAAAAATCTATCCATTTACAGATATGTTACTTCATGATATGGGAGCAGATTTAGCTGATGGTAGAAAAGATTTTGATGCCAGTGGTAGTGAGTGGAAAACTCGTCCACTTTGGGGAATTGGTGCAACACAGACCATCAACCCAGGAGCAGGATTCTTGCATGATGGACGAGCGAGAACACTTGAAGAGGCGATTCTTTGGCATGGTGGAGAAGCAGACGCAATAAAAACAAACTTTATGAATTTAGAAAAAGATAAACGAGAAAAAGTAATCAAGTTCTTAGAGAGCTTGTAATCAAATTAACTACAAGGGGTTTATATGAGACAAAAGATTAGTACAATAGTAGCAGGGTTGCTTTTGGCAACTCCTGCTTTTTCAATAGATTTGGAGCAGATGGAGATATTTGGATATGGTTCAGTTTTTTATAGTAACTATGACTATCTGCCAAACTACCAATCATCAGCAGAGAGTCGTTCAAAGGTTGATTTTGAGAGGTTTGTTATATCTCCAAGGTTTATTATAAATGATAATATCAAAATTGTATCAGAGTTAGAGTTTGAACATGGAGGAACAGGGGCTACAATGGAGTATGATACCCTTGATGAATTTGGAGAGTTTGAAACAGAAATAGAAAAAGGTGGAGAGGTTGTTGTTGAAGAAGCATACATAGATATTAGCAAAAATGAGTGGCTCAATTTCAAAATAGGTCATATGGTGATTCCTGTGGGTTTAAATTCACAACGACACCTACCAAATCTCTATCTTTCATCTGCTAGAAATCTATCCGAAACTAGAATTTTGCCCAATACTTGGCATGAGAGTGGAGTTATGGCTTATGGTAAAGTATTTAATAAGTTTAATTACCAAGCTATGCTTATGACAGGACTTAATTCAGAGTTTTTCGATTCAGCCCATTGGATAAAAGGTGGAAATCAAAAACAATTTGAATACGCCAATGCTGATAATTTAGCCTTTGCTATAAGATTAGATTATGGAAATGTAGTAGGTTCTCATTTTGGTGCATCGGTCTATTTGGGCAATACCAACGACAACCGAAACAAAGAGCAACTTGATTCAGATGGAACAGTAACTATTAGTGAGGTTCATGGGGTCTATGATGAAGGAAATATTCGCCTAAGAGGTATGGCTCTGCTTGGAAAACTAAGTGATTCTGAAAAGATTACCGTTGCCAATAGAGGTTTACCCAATGCTCTTGAAGCCAAAAGAACACCAGTAGCTAGTGAAGCTTTAGCTTATTTTGTTGAAGCAGGATATGATATTGCCTCTTTAGTTGGTTCAGATAGTGCGATTATTCCTTTTGTTAAATATGATTTTGTGGACAGTATGCACAAAACAGAAGGTGTGGTGGTTGATGATGATAGATATGAACGAAGCACTATCACAGCAGGGATAGATTACTTTTTGACTCCTGAAATTGTTTTTAAAGTTGATTATAGTAGAACATCTTTTGGAACGGCTTCAAAGATTGAGGATTTGGACAACTTTACTCTAGCTATGGGATACCAATTTTAATGGAAGCTGTACTTATTATTGCTTTTCGAGAGGGATTAGAAGCCTTTCTTGTTCTTGGAATCATCTTGGCTTTTTTAGAAAAGACCAATCTCCAACCCTTTAAAAAGTATGCTTGGGGAGGTTTCTTTTTAGGAATTCTAGCCTCCTTGGTCTTGGCTGTTATTTTTACTGTGGTGGTTGATGGATTTGAGAGTGAAGATTTACAATACAATATCTCTTTGGCTGTTTTGCTCTTGGCAATTATATTGCTTACCTATATGGTATTTTGGATGCAACACAACGGTGAAATAGCCACCATGAAGCAGAAAATCGAGCTATCAAACAACCAAAAATGGATAACCTTTCTCATTGTTTTTTCAGCTATTTTACGCGAAGGGTTGGAGACGGTTCTGTTTGTCTTGGCACTCATGATGGATGGAGAGAGTACGCCCAATGATGTATTGATGGGACTCCTCATCGGACTTAGTATCTCTGCCGTTGCGATATGGGTACTCTTTAAAAGCTCGGTGCAACTACCACTCAAAAAGTTTTTTCAATACAGCTCCTACCTTATTTTACTTATCGTAGCAGGGTTGGTTGGGCTTTTTATCAAAGGGTTACAAGCGTATGAGTATCTACCGATTATAAAAGCACCTCTTTATGACAGTAGCTTTTTACTCTCAAATGACTCTATTATAGGTAAAGTCTTAGGTATTTTGGTGGGATATGATGCCACACCGTCACTGTTACAGTTTATGGGATGGGGTGGATATATCCTCTTTATTGGATTTTTATTAAAGCGAGAAAATAGTGTTGAAAACAGATAATTTTATGATGGTTCGTATCTCGGTTGGAGTGATATTTTTATGGTTTGGACTTTTGAAGTTTTTCCCATCTATAAGCCCTGCCGAAGAGTTAGCAACCATAACAATGAATTGGATGTTCGGAGGGATTATTCCCTCTGAAATTGCCATGAAACTTTTAGCTCTATGGGAGGTTGTTATAGGTTTGGGGTTGATGTTGGGTATCTATCTTGTGGAGGTACTCTACCTCTACTTGGTTCACCTTACCTTGACATTTATACCTCTCTTTGTCTTTACGGATGTGACCTTTGCTCATAAACCGTATGGATTAACACTAACAGGACAATATATTGTTAAAAATATTGTGCTACTTGCAATAGGAGTAATGCTCCTCTTTTATTACAAAAACAAGGATAAACAAAATGATTAAATATATTACAACCATACTTTTTTCAACGCTACTGCTACTCTCTTGCCCCTTCGATGAAGCCAATGTAGAAGTGACTATTTTAGCTCATAAAAGTATCTCCAAAGCTGTTAAATCAGAAGATTTTGAGAAAGCTTTAAAAGAGGTTGAAAAAAATAAAGAGCTTTATGAATACTTCAAAGAGGAGAATGGAACGAATCTCTATCAACCTCTTATTAACGCTACTACAGCCAAAAATTCAACCAACGTTAAAACTATATTAGACCGTTCTTTGGTACTAGAAATTAAAGAACTTTTAGGGCAAGTTGAGGAGAATTTTGATAAATACCAAAAATCAAGACTCCTGCTTATCAAAGCAAAAAAGCACCTCAAAGCCCTAACCAAAGAGAAAGAGCCTATGAAGATTATGAAAAAAATACTTAAATCAATAGGTAATCCTGGTCTAATGGGTGTGGGTAAAAAAGAGGCAGATAAAGAGAAGTTTTTGGAGAATAAAAAGCTTTTGATGGGGTTGATTGAGGCTTAATAGATAAAGTGTGATGAGGTGTAATTACAACTCCTCTTCTCTTAACCTATCAGATATACGCTCAATATTTATCTCTATCTTTTCCATATTTACTAAAGAGTCGCCATAAACTAAATCTGCAAAGTTACTTTTATAGTATGATTCAAGCTTACCCAAAATCACAGAGGTATCACAGAATATAGCTGTAGTATAAAGTGGAATCATCGCCCACTCTGAATGAAATTGACGGCTGTCATCTATGCGTACACTTTTAATCATGGTTGAAAAATCATCAGAGTTTAAAAATTGGATTATCTCCTTCTCTTGCATCAGATAGTAGAGGTCATAAAGATGTCTTATTTTCTTCTTTAACTCATCAAAATCATCATTACTCTCATATGAAGCTCTTGCTATAGCACTTAGTTTTTCACAAAAAGTTCTGCGATAATCCAACACATTTACGCTAAATGGTTCAAGTTGATATTCTGTAATAATATCATCAGCTTTGTCTAATAAAAAATCGTAAATATAAGAGGAAATCTCTTGGAGTTGATAGGGGTGTGGCTGTGCAAATGAGTTTAACTCTACAATAATATTGGAGTTTGCATGTCCAAAATCTCCACGCTCCAACTTGGCATAATCATAAACAGTTTTTCTAAACTCTGAACCTTTAGAGACTTGAATATGGTCAACTATTTCTTCAAAATTGTTATCAATTATGCTCTTCTCAATCCTCTTTATCAGTTTTTTTGTCTGATTGGAGGTCATATCAGTAGAGATAACTGCCAAATCAATATCTTCTGAAAATCTCTCTATCACTCGGTAAGCTTTAGAGAGAGCCGTACCACCTTTAAATATTGCTTGTTCAATGTGTTCACTTTGGGAGAGAGCCTTTAAAATATAAGTAACCCAATAATCTTTCTCTACATATAAAAATGAGATATTCATCGCTTGGGCTGTCGCTTTTACAACATCTCCAAAAAGTTCACGGTTTTCATGCAATCTCATTAGGCTATCTTCCACTCATCTCTATTGGGTAGTGCGTTAACACCAATTCCTATCTTGTATCGAGTTAAAGGATTTAGCATCTCTTTTAACCGATATGCTTCTTCCCATCGTCCCATCTCTTTGAGTATTGCCCCTAAAATTGCTTTGACTCTAGGAGGATAGTTACTTATAAGTTCTAACATCTTATTTATTTTTTCTTTATCAAATTTTTGAATAATTTTTTTAATAGAGAGAACAACATCATTTGGAGAGTTATCAGGAATATTTTTTATATCTCGCAAAGCATCTAAAATCTGTAAAATTTGAGTCTCTTTTACTCCACTACTAGCAATATTTGGCACAAACCTTATATTGACATTTTCAACGCTGATTCGGCTAGGAACACGACTTGAAGCAATCGTAATAACATTGGGTATCTGTGTGGTTAATCCCAACTGATTATAACCACCATACCCTGTAATATAGGTATTCTCCTCTACCAAAAAGCTCTTTGCAATCTCCTCATCACTAGGTGCTATCTCTCCAAATCTTGTCTGTTTTGGTTTGTAAAACTTCCCCTTAGCAATCTTTTTAATCACACCTTTTTTAAAAAGACGACTAAGCTCAATCGCTACGGATGATTTTTTATCGCTTGGTATATCACGGTAGGTAAAAATCTTAGCTTCTTCTATTTGGTCTATAAAATCTCTTGTTATTTTGGCTATGGACATCTTTACCTCCTTTATCTATGGTTCAATTATAGCATATTTTGAAATGTTTTTCAATTAATAAACTTCTTAATTTAATATTAAATTAATAAATAATCCATTACTTTCATTCAAAACCGATAACGATTCTCACTTTAATAAAACCCTAAGCCAAAATATGCAAAATAGCCTAAACTTATTAGATTACACTTCTCTTGATTAAAATCAATGATAATTAATCTCATAATCAATACAATACAAAAAAAAATAAAAGGAATAACT
>Ga0256827_10001043_pt1 | contig 17504 bp, 14 predicted proteins | sample CV84metaG_FD_185977 | JGI IMG/M metagenome (GOLD analysis project Ga0256827, IMG submission 185977) | Hydrothermal vent microbial communities from East Pacific Rise, Pacific Ocean - CV84 | ecosystem: Environmental > Aquatic > Marine > Hydrothermal vents | place: Pacific Ocean: East Pacific Rise... | reverse complement strand
ATACTTGGAGCATACTCTAGGTTGTTGTCTCGTTTGAGTTTGCCAGCAACGGCTTTGAGGAGTTCTGGGACACCTGGCACGGCTGTATATTTGGTTTTACCTGCATCTAACGCATCTTTGGCTGCATTTTTAACAGCATCAGGCGTGTCAAAGTCTGGCTCGCCAGCAGAAAAAGAGAGAATATCTTTACCCTCTGCCTTAAGTTCTTGAGCCAATGTCGTAATGGCAATGGTTAATGAAGAGGAGAGTGTCTGAATACGTTTAGAAAGCATGGTGTTCCCTTTTTTTGTTATAATAAAAATCTTGCAATTATACAAAAAAGTGATTAAAAGCTCAATGTTTTAATGATTTATTTTAACGCTTTAATAAAGCTTGAGTAGATTTCGCTCAGTTCGTGGTCCTCTTTCTCCATAAGTTCTACATCGCCTGTTTTAACACTCTCCTCTAACACAGCAATACGCTTAATGAGGTAGTGAAACATCTCTTTGGTAATATCGGGGAGCATATCGTGTCGTAGGTCATCGTTGTTGGTATCACAGTTAATAATACGGGCAGGTACTCCAATGGCTGTGGCACAGCAAGGAACATCTTTAACCACTACCGAGTTTGCCCCAATTTTTGCATGGTCACCTAAGATGATGTTACCCAACACTTTTGCCCCAGCCCCAATGACCACGTTGTTTCCTACGGTTGGGTGACGTTTTCCTACTGAGGTACTGACCCCTCCAAGGGTTACCTGTTGATAGATGACTACATCGTCCCCAATAATACAGGTCTCACCAATCACCACACCAGCAGCGTGGTCAATAAAGAGACGTTCTCCAATTTGGGCAGCTGGGTGAATATCTACAGTGGTGACAAAACGGCTAATTCCAGAGATGAACCTTGGGATAAAGCGTAGACCTTTTTTGTAGAGGTAGTGTGCAAAACGGTGAAAAAACAATGCCCAAAGTCCAGGGTAGTTAAAGAGAAGCTCAAAGGTTGAGTGAAGAGCTGGGTCGTTACGTTTTACATTACAAAAATCATCTTTTATTTTTCTAAATGGGTTATTCAATGGTGTTCCTAACTATAAGTTTAATTTTTATTATTGGCTTGTATGGTCTTAAGATAACTATTTTCGCTTAAATGTAGATATAGTTTTCCTAATAATTCACGTTTTTTAGTAGAGTTGATAAGGGTTGATGCTTCAATTTGTTGTTTTAGTTGTTTATCTAGGTAGTTTTTGTCATAGTTTATCTCTTCTAAAACATCCATAATATTTTGAGACTCTATGAGCTTCTTTAGTTCGTAGTTCCCCTCATCATCAAACTCTACTACCACTTCTGTGGGGTGGGTAAAGAGGTTATGTTTCATCCCCAACACCTCTTGGTATGCCCCTGTCAAGAAGAATGCTAAGAAGTACTCATGTTGGGTAATATCAACATCATGTAGGTAGAGAGGAGCATTGTCATCAAAGGCAATCTCTCCATCGGAGTCACAAGTGATGTCCCAAAGGGTCGCTGGATTGGTGGGGGTGATGTCGAGTTTGTCAATCGGCATCATAGGGAAGTGTTGCTGTAACCCCCAAAAGTCAGGCAACGACTGAAAGGCTGAGAAGTTGACTAGGTAACGCTCTTGGATTTTACTTTGAAGTCTTTGTAGCTCATGAGGAGCAATATCAGAGAGAAGCAGAATCGACTTTTTGATAATGAGGTTTACCAATATCTCTGTGTTAGAACGATCTTCAAGGTCGATGTAGCCCAAGTCAAAAAGGGTCAATAGGCTCTCAATATGGTCAAGGGCATCATGCAGATACTCCCGTGCATTTTTAGGGTTAAGTGACCTCCACAAGTCATGTAACTCCTCAATAAGAGGAGGATTTTTCTCTTTGAGACGGAGGGATTTTTCATGATAATCTTGTGAAAAAAGCTCTAAAACAGGGGCAATAAGCACGGAGTGTGAGGCAGCGATAAAGCGACCTGACTCTGTAAAAATATCTGGCTCGTCAATCTTCTTATTTTTGGCAATCTCTTTAATATGGTAGACGACATCATTGGCAAATTCGCTGAGGGTGTAGTTTATCTCTTTGGTCTCTTGGTGTTGCGAGTACTCCACAGCCAACCCACCACCTATGTTAATGGCATTGAGAGCATATGCTCCACGATTTTTTAAATCAGCATAGATATTTCCTGCTTCACGAAGGGCTTTTTTAAGAGGGTTAATCTCGGAAAGCTGAGAGCCAATATGAAAATGAATCATCCAAAGTTGTGCAAGCATATGGTTCTGTTTTAGAAGCTCATACGCTTCAAGTAGTTCTGTTGAGGTAAGTCCAAATTTAGAAGAGTAACCTCCACTTTTTGCCCAAATACCAATGCCTGAAGAGTGTAGACGAATACGCATCCCAATTTTAGGCATAATAGTCTGCTCACTCTCTTGGTTAAACTCTCTATTGACCTGAATAATAGTTTCAAGCTCCCCTAGCCCCTCAATGGTAATGGTGATATTATGTCCCATATTGGCTGCAATAAAACAGAGCGAAATCATCTCTTTATCTTTAAATCCATTGACGGTGATGGGTGCCCCCAATGGGGTGTGGGTCATTGCTAAGATAAGTTCTGCTTTACTACCTGCTTCAAGTCCGTAGTTATACTCTTGGGCAACCTCCATGAGCGAATTAATAAAGTTAGGAAATTGATTAACCTTTAAAGGAAAGACAGCCTGAAATTTTCCTTGGTACTCAAACTCTTTCATGGCACGATTAAACTCATGATAAAGGGTACCTATCTGTTTTTTGATGAGGTGAGGAAAACGCAGTAGCAGAGGTCCTTTGTATCCCTTTTGACGGACAGCTGTAATGATTTCAAGAAGAGAAGGTTGTTTGGCATGGTTGAGGTTTACTGTACTGTTTTTAATAATAAAGTTATCTTCTGCCCATAGATTAATACCATAATGTTTCTCCATCATTCCTCCTAAAATAAAAAAGGTATTATAGCAACTAAAACCCTAATCTTAAAAATTATTTCACAGCCTCGGCTATAATATGAATAGCCATACCATAAGAGGTAGAGTTATTGTACTTGGTTAAGACTCTAAAGTTTTTTCCAGCCATCCAGATGTCATCGTGGTCACTGTTTCGGTTCTTTAATAAGTAAGCTTTTGACTCTCCAAAGTAGGCTAATGGTTTGATGCCTTTTTTTCTTAGGTAATTTACTGAGTATCTTTTCTTGTGTGATGTTCTTAGCTTTTTGAAACGCTTTCCATGAAAATTGGTAGGAACGGCTACTACAGCTCCTTTTTTCCACCCTTTTTTGTGCATGAACTTAGCGATGATGCCAATAGAGTCTTCTAAGTCCCATGGATCTTTGACTCCATCGTGGTTGTAGTCAACACCATAGCGTCTTTGGATAGAGGGCATCTGTTGAACAGCACCCATAGCACCTGCGAATGAGCCATATTGGGAGTAGATGTCACGATTCTGTTCTCTCATGAGTAGAAAAAAGTTTTTTAGTTCAGCTTTGAACCACTTTTTCATACGCACTTTATGAAAGGCGAGGGTAGTTAAGGAATCAAGCACACGATAGTCTCCTGTATGGGTTCCATATTTACTCTCAACACCCATGAAGCCTACAATATAATCCATGTCAACACCATACTCATTTTCGGCACGTTTAAGGGTTTTGTAGTAGTTCTTTTTAAACTCACGGGCAAGTTGAAGGGTAGTTGGGTCAAGTACATGGTCTTTGTAGCGTTCCCAAGAGCCGTTGGTTGAGCCAACTTTGTATTTACCTGTGTAGCGTGCAAGCGTCTCTCTATCTAGCATGGCATTACCGATGACCTCTTTTAAATAGCTACGCTTAAAGTGATGTTTTTTAACCATCATATTGATGAATTTTTTGACCTCATGTTTTTGTAAAAAGTTGTAGGGTACAGGAGGGGTTGGCTCTTTAGCAGAGAGGCAGAGGGTTAGTAGTAGTAATATTAGGGGCAGTGTTTTTAAGAATTTCATGATTAATAATATCATAAAAATAGTGTTTAAAATGGGGAAAAGTGCCATTTCTCTTAATCTTGTGAGAGTTTATAGTGTATACTTCAAAATAATATTACATAAGGTCACAGATACGATGGCAAAACAACAAAATTTTACAACAAAAATTATAGGTGGTGAGTTTAAGGGGAAGCTAATTGAGATTCCTAACATCTTTACCACACGAAGTTCCAAGGGAATTTTAAAAGAGTCCCTTTTCAATACCTTACAGTTTGAGATTATGGACAAAAACTTTGTAGAAGTTTTTTCGGGTTCAGGCTCTATTGGGTTAGAGGCGTTGAGCCGTGGGGCATCACAGTGTTACTTTATTGAGTACAATAAAGTAGCGTATAAAGTGTTACAAGAGAATATTAAGAGACTCAATCCTGCAAAATGTCAACATATGTTTGGGGATAGCTTTGAGAAGTTTGATACCATTTTAAAAATGGTAGAGGGGCGAGCTGAAAAGAGCTATTTTTATTTTGACCCACCTTTTGCTACTCGTGATGGAATGGACGATGTCTATGACAAAACCATTGCGTTAATAGAGAAGATAGACGCTTCCAAAACCATGATGGTGATTGTGGAACATATGACACAGTTAGATATGCCAAAAAACATAGGTGAACTAGAGCAAATAAAACGTAAAAAGTTTGGACGCTCAACCATGACCTATTATGCACCAAAAGAGGATTAAAGATGAGCCGTAATAAAGATAAAGACCATATTGCACTTTTTATTGATTGTGATAATATCTCCCATCGAGCCATTGAGGGGATAATTTCTGAGCTTAGTAACTATGGGGTGGTGAACATCCGTCAAGCCTATGGAAACTGGACAAAGAATAACCTTAAGAACTGGGAAGATAAGTTGTTGGAGTTTGCCATTAAGCCCATTCAGCAGTTTGACTACTCTAAAAACAAAAATGCGACAGATATTTTAATGACCATTGATGCCATTGATATGTTGCATACCAAAAAGATTGATGCGTTTGCCTTTGCCACTTCTGACTCTGACTTTACCCCTGTGGTGATGCGTGTACAACAAGAGGGCATTAAAGTGTTTGGTTTTGGCGAGAAGAAGACACCAGCTCCGTTTATGGCTGCCTGTTCGCAGTTTATCTTTACAGAAAAACTAATGGTAACGACTGAGGTAACGACTGAGACAGCTGTAACAGGTGCAACCAAAGTTAAAGAGGTACGAAAAACATCAGATGAGCTTAAAAAAGATAAGTGGCTCTGTAAACTTTTGCACAATGCCCAAAACCAAACCATGGATGAATTTGGGTGGTCAAATTTAGCTGAAATGGGAGCTTACATTAATAATAACTCCTCTTTCTCTCCTATCAACTATGGATATAAAAAGTTAAGTACTCTTTTAAAAACCATCGATTTGTATGATATTTACTTAGACAAAGAGAGCAAACAGATGAGTATTCGGGCAAAAAATTATTCAGCTTAGTAAAAAATAGCTATAATATGTACAATGACTCCACATTTGTTTAATAGACTTTTATCATAAAGGATTAACCATGAAATATATACTACTTTTAATTTTAACATTAAGCATAACCAGCTTAAATGCAACTAATAACTCAGATGAGCAAATTGATGATTGGGATTACAATACAACAGCTCCTCAAATGGATAAGAAAAAAAGATTAATGCCTATAATGGGCAATATCAAAACCAACCATCAGGTTACTGTACCTGTAGCTCCTACGGTTGTACCTTCTCCTGTCATTATGTCAGCACCGATGGTAGCAGGGTATCGTGCTAAAAATATTGGACTCTCTGTAGGTGGAGCAAAAGACACCAACAACTTTAAAGCCAATATTGATAATAACTACTTACCTAAACTTGAGTCTATTACTTATGAAGGGCAGTTTTATAACCACTACTTTGAGACAGGAATAGGGCAAGGGGAGTGTAAGGCACTTTTTTGCCCCTCTTACTCGTCAGCAAAACGATTAAATAGCTTTTCAAATGAAGAGGAGTACTTTTTATCGGTGGGGCTAAATTCTGGTATTAAAGAGGGTGACTTTAAACGTAAAAAGCTAAACCTCATGGTGGTACTCGATATTTCTGGTTCAATGGGTGGTGCTTTTAACTCATACTACTATGACAAAGTGGGTAACAAAATTGAGACAAAAGAAGAGAGCCGTAAAAATAAGATGCAAATTGCTAATGAAGCGATTGTCTCAATGCTTTCTCACCTCAATGATGATGACCGAATTGGTGTAGCTCTGTTTGATAACGATGGATATAAAGCCAAAGGGTTAGGATTCTATGGAAAAACAGACAAAGAGGCATTAAGTAAGCATATTTTAGCCATTAAATCTCGTGGTGGTACCAACTGGAGTGCTGGGTACAGACTAGGGTTAGAGCTGTTTGATGAGGTCAACTTAAATGCCTCAGAGTATGAAAATAGAATTATTTTCTTAACCGATGCAATGCCAAACAGTGGTGAGCTTTCAAAAAATAGACTCTTTGGTATGGCAAAAGATGCCAGTCAAAAAGGGATTAGTACAACATTTGTTGGTATTGGGGTAGACTTTAACAATGATTTGGTGGAGTATGTCTCTAAAACCAAAGGGGCAAACTACTTCTCGGTACATTCAAGTAAAGAGTTTAGTAAGCTGTTAGACAAAGAGTTTGACTATATGGTAACGCCATTGGTTTATGATTTGGAGTTAAAGTTAAGCAGTGCAAACTACAGTATTGAAGCAGTTTATGGTTCACCTGATGCCAAAAGAGCTACAGGACAACTGATGAAAGTAAATACACTATTTCCATCACATAACGATGGTACAGCTACCAAAGGTGGGGTGATTCTGATTAAGCTTAAGAAAAATAAAAAGGCGTTACAGGACGAAGCACTTACCTTAGATGTTGCCTACACAGATGTAAATGGAACAGCTTTTTCAAACTCTCAAAAAGTGAGTTTTAAAGAGGATAAAGTCTACTACGACAACAGTGGAATTCGTAAAGCCATTTTGGTTGCTGATTATGTCTCAGTCATGAAAAACTGGCTCATTGACTCTCGTGCTGCCTGTAATGACGATGTGCGTTGGGCAACAGAACAACCTCTAGAGATTCAAAAACGTGCGATGATTTACCCTCCGATGCACCCAGCCTACCCAAGAGTAGCAACATGGGAGAAGAAGTCGTGTGCGTTAAATGTGAGCGAAGGATATAAAAAACTTTTCCAACTCTTTAAAAAAGAGTATAAAAAAGAGGCTTCACTCCTTAAAGATGACTCGCTAGATAAAGAGTTAACGATTTTAAATCAACTCTTAAAGGTTAAAAGTAAAAAGGTATCTGAGGATAAAAAAATCTCTATCTATGGAGAGGAAGAGAATGATGAGTGGATGTATAACTACTAATGAATAGTATGCTCTTATTAGCAGTAGGCATGGGTGGGTTCACTGGTGCTATTGCTCGGTTTACACTCTCGGGTTGGGTACAAAAAGTATCCAACTCAACCTTTCCTTTTGGAACACTCTCGGTTAATATTTTAGGGAGTTTTCTTATTGGTTTTCTCTTTCTCTATTTTCAACAGATTAACCTCTCTCCTACACAAAAAGCATTTTTTATTACAGGTCTATTAGGAGCATTGACGACGTTCTCTACCTTCTCTTTAGATACCGTTTTACTTATGCAACAGGAGCTTTACCTCAAAGCATTTTCAAGTGTTGTATTAAATATTTTTTTATCAATTGGTGCTACACTGTTGGGAATGCTGGTCTTTAAAAAGATATTTTAGTAATTAAAAAAAAGGAGTTGATTGAATGCAGGTACGTTACACAGAAGATTTGGCTGAGTACAGTGAAAAAGCCAAAAAGGTTTTTAAAAAAAATGGAAAACTAGAGTTAAAGTTTTACAATGAAGAGTTACTTAAACTACATTTAGAGTTGGTAAAGTTACAGAAGTGGGTAATGGACAATGACAAGCGTCTGTTGATTATTTTTGAAGGAATGGACACAGGGGGGAAAAGCTCTTCTATTAAGTCGTTAAATCGTTTTTGGAACCCTCGTGAAGCACGCTCCGTAGCACTCTCTAAGCCCAACTCAAAAGAGTTAGGACAGTGGTACTTTCAACGTCATTTAAAGCAAGTTCCTAACGCTGGTGAGATTGTCTGTTTTGACCGTTCTTGGTATAACCGAGCAGGTATTGAGCAGGTGTTTGGTTTCTGTACCCAAGAGCAACATGAACTATTTTACAAGCAAGTAAATGATGTGGAGAAGATGTTGGTAGATGATGGGGTGATACTCTTTAAATTTTACCTCAATATCTCTTATGAGACACAAGCAAAACGCATTAAAGATAGAGAAGATGACCCATTAAAGTCATGGAAACTCTCAGAGTTAGACTATAAGTCGCATGAGAACTACGATAACTATTTGGAACTTAGAGATAAGATGTTTACCAAATCAGGAACAGATTCTGCTCCGTGGTGTATGTTGGATGCAAATGATAAGAAGAGAGCTAGACTCAATTTAATTCGTTTTATCCTAATGAATATTGACTACAGTGACCGTAATGATGAACTCATTACAGGTGTAGATGAGAGCATACTTAGCTTTTTTGCTCACTAAGGAGTAGAGAGTCTAGCCAGTTGGTTTGACTCTCTCCTTTTAAGACTTCATAGGTAATATCATCACTATTGGTCTCTATATACTCATAGGCATCTTCGGTTAAAAAGAATCCTGACATAATATAGTGCAACGATAAACGGTAGTTAGCAAAAACTGGGTTTGTCTTCTGAAACTCATCTCTCTGCTTTTGAAAATTTTTAAGTTCATCTACTGAAATATCTAGCTGATTGTCACGACAATGAATTAAAAGAATCTGCTGTTGTTTTTTGGCAATAAGGGTGATGTTTCTATTTTTAGCAGCGTGTGTCTTGTCTTTGGAGTGGTGCCACACGGTGTAACCTTGTTTGGTATAGTACTCTTTTATGAAATTTTCATATAGATTATTGTCAATATAGGTACGAACTGTCTGTTGTATGGTCGCCAAGAGTTCTTGATTTTGCATAATCTCTTTTTTCCAATAGACATAACGAACTCTACTCTTTTTATTGTAGTACTCAACAGCCCCATGTTTTTTTCCTAAAGTGGTCGCTGTCCACCAAATATAGTGTTTCTTTTTAATCCATTTCATATTGGTTAAAATTTGATTAAGTTGTCGAGGTTCAATAGAGAAAAATTTAGCCAGTTCAGTAGCAGATATGTAGTCGGATTTATTTTTAAAATTATAATTTTGAGGTAAAATTGACATAATAATATCCTTTCTTATCTAGTTAGTATATTTTATATTAAAATTTTAATAAAAACTCTTAAAATAGATACAACTTATTAAAATACTTTCAATAGCAGAACAGTCACTGTTATATTTGTTTTGTTAGAAATAAAATATAATGATTTATTAGGTTTAACTATTTTTTTATGTTAAAATAAACTCTTAATCAAGGAGTTAACCATTTTAAAAAATCTAGTAATTATATTCACAATTTCGTTACTTTTTAGTAGTAATGCAGTTGCTAAAACAGATAACTATCTACGACATACCTCTCTACAAAATAATCAATTACAATTTAGTTTTAAATATAAAATTAATGGGGTAAAACATTTTACCATTATTGGAGATGGCATTGTTAAGCACGTCTATGACATTAAAAACACAGCTTTACCCAAAAGCCAAAATATTACACAATATAGAGCTGATGGGGTCGACTCTTTTAGAATAGGTCAATTTAACAAAAAGATTGTGCGTATTGTCATTGAAACAACCGTTCCCATGCAAGGGTATACACTTGTAAGGGGTAACCAGTTAACGCTTTTCTTACCCACAAAAAAAGAGCTAAAGAAGCCCTTTTCAAAGATGAAACCAAAGCAAGAGGCTACGCGTGAGCATCTCTCTAAAAAGAGAGTTCAAAAATACCTGTACAGAGCCAAGAGACGAACAGAAACTATCATCCTTGATGCTGGGCATGGAGGGCGTGACATTGGAGCGTCAAACAACGGGGTACTTGAAAAAAATTTAACGCTTAGCATGACCCTAAAGTTGAGAAAAATTTTGCTTAAAATGGGCTACAATGTTATTTTGACCCGAAAAGATGACAGCTTCATGAACTTAAAACAGCGTACTGAGTATGCCAATGCTCATAGAGGTTCGCTTTTTGTCTCACTTCATGCCAATGCAGCTCCTAAGAAACGTACGCCAAATGTACATTATCGTGGTATAGAGGTCTATTACCTCTCTGTTAAAAACTCCAAACGGGTGAAAAACAGAAGAGCTGTTTATCATGGTAAAAAAGTATATACACAAGAAGCGTACAAAGCGATGACCAGTCAGCAGAAATATCAACGCTCTAAAGCATTAGCCTATAAGGTTCAAAGAAATATTTTGAAAAGTGTTAGACGTAAATATAATATTTATAACAAAGGGGTTAAAAGAAATGACTTTTGGGTACTACTTGCAACTAAAATGCCTGCTATTTTGGTAGAGACGGGCTATTTAACCCACAAAAAAGAGGTGAATAATTTGGAAGATACCTACTATCAAACACTTCTTGTAGAAGGAATAGCAAAAGGTATTAACGCCTATTATGGTCTATAAATTTACTTGGCTATAATACGAACAATTTTAACTAAGGGCAGTACTCTCGTGGAAACTAGCAACACAACTCAAAAATTTATACTTAAACTCTTTCCTGAAATAATGGTTAAAGGCTCATCAGCAAAACGGCAGATGGTGGGTCAACTCTACAACAATCTATTACAACTTATGGGTCAAATTCATCAAGAAATTGAGGTCAAAAAATTCTCAGATAAAGTAGAAGTGGTAACCCCCATAGAGGTCGTTGACAAAGTAAGAACAAGACTTCTTAATACATCAGGAATAGAACAGGTATTAGAGGCGTTACAGTTTGACAACATGACTGAGTTAGAGAGCATTAAAGAGACTGTTTGTACCATCGCATCTAAAGAGATAGAGGGTAAAACATTTGTGGTGCGTGCCAAGCGTACAGGAACACACCCTTTTAACTCTTCTGAGATGGAACGTACCATTGGAGGCTACACTTTAGCCCACTCCAACGCAAAAGGCGTTGACCTGCATAACCCTGAGGTGACGGTGCGTATAGAGCTTATTAATAATCAACTTAATATCATTACCAAAAAGCACCAAGGGTTAGGGGGTTACCCCATTGGAACACAAGGCGATGTGTTGTCGTTAATGTCAGGTGGTTTCGACTCCACAGTTGCCTCTTACTTGACCATGAAACGGGGACTCAAAACCCACTTTATCTTCTTTAACCTTGGGGGAATCGCCCACGAAATAGGAGTAAAACAGGTCTCTTATTATTTGTGGAATAAATATGGAGCTTCACATCGAGTCAAAATTATCTCTGTGCCGTTTGATGATGTCCTAACCGAGATTTTTCGTTCAACCCCTGAGACCTATATGGGTGTTACCTTAAAACGACTTATGTTAATGGCCTCTGAAAAAATTGCACGTGAAATGGAAATAGATGCCTTGGTCACAGGAGAGTCTGTTGCTCAAGTCTCCAGTCAAACCCTACGAAACCTAGCCCTCATTGACCAAGCTTCAACCATGCTAATTTTACGCCCTTTGGCAACCATGAATAAACCTGAAATTATTGACATCTCCTATAAAATTGGCACACGTCGTTTCGCTGAAAATATGCCTGAATATTGTGGAGTCATCTCTAAAAATCCCATTACCCACGGCTCATTCAAACGAATGGAGCGTGAAGCCAAACGTTTTAACTATGAGGTACTAGACCAAGCCGTAGCAGATGCCAAAAGCATCTATGTTGATGAGGTCATAGATGACGTCACCAATGATGCACCAATTGAAGTGATTAAAAACTTAGAAGAGGGTAACTACGTGGTCATCGACATACGTGGAGAAGAATCAACAGTTGAGACCTCATGCGAAACACTTAACATTCCTTTTTATCAGCTCAAAACAGAGTTCAAAAAACTCCCCCAAGAGAAAGAGTATCTGCTCTATTGTGAAAAAGGGGTTATGAGTCAACTTCATGCTCAGTATTTGAGAGATTCAGAGGCACGAGAGAATGTTAGGGTTTATCGTCCTGAGTAAGAGTGGGAAAAAGCTTTATTCGCTAGAGCTTCCAACCATTAGATTAGTTCAGGACTCGTAGGGTACGTTTCCCAACGTACCATCAAATAAAAGTTTTATATATTTAAATTTTACGCTAAAATAAACAATCAAAAACAAATCCACTAAATAAGTCTAAATATGATTAAAAAAGATACTTTTCAAAAACTATTAGAAGCGTTAGATTTTAAAAAAACAAAAAATATCTACATTAAAAAATTCCCTGAATTAAAAACAGAACTCAAAGTAGACATGGAAAAGCAAGAGCTTATCTACCCTGAAAAGGATGGGTTCACCATCAATGAGCGTCAAACGTGTAACTTTAAACAAGCAGAAAATTTTGTGGTATTTGAGTGTGTGCATAGACTTCTGAATCAAGGGTATCATCCTAAACATATAGAGTTAGAGCCAAAATGGCAAGTGGGGCATGGGGCTAGTGGTGGTCGTGCTGATATTTTGGTCAAAGATAATAGTGGTGATGCTCTTTTGATTATTGAGTGTAAAACAGCAGGGGGTGAGTTTACAAAAGCTTGGAGTACCACACAGGTTAAACCCACACAGCTTTTTTCTTATGTTCAACAGACGCAGACGACTCAGTTTATTGCTCTTTATGCCAGTGATTTGGTAGATGGTAAGGTTAAAGCAGACTATTATCTGATTAATCTAAATGACAATGAGAAACTGCTTGAAAATGACAAAGAGTTAAAAGCCTATAGTGATGCCAATACCGTAGATGAGCTTTATGAGGTTTGGAGCAAGACCTATCAAAAAGAGTACGCAACCAAAGGGCTTTTTGAAGATTCACAAGCGTATCATATCGGAAAAGATAAATACTCCATAGATGATTTAGAAACAGTTACAAGTAAAGATATTCAAGGTAAATATCATGAGTTTGCTACGATTTTAAGACAGCACAATGTAAGTGGACGAGAAAATGCTTTTGATAAGTTGGTTAATCTCTTTTTGTGTAAAGTGGTAGATGAGACCAATAATCCTGATGAGCTAAAGTTTTATTGGAAAGGGATAGCCTATGATGACCCTTTTTCTCTGCAAGATAGGTTGAATCATCTCTACAAAGTGGGTATGAAAAAGTTTTTGGGTGAGGATATTACCTACATTGAAAACCAACAGATAGATGATGCTTTTTCAGTCTTTAAAGATAAGCCCAATATGACCAAAGAGATTATTCAAGGTTTTTTCAAAGAGTTAAAGTTTTTTACCAACAATGATTTTGCCTTTGTTGATGTGCATAACAAGGAGCTTTTTTATCAGAACTTTGAAGTACTACTCAAAATTGTCAAGATGCTTCAAGACATTAAGCTAACAGGTGGAGAGGACAACCAATTTTTGGGTGATATGTTCGAGGGGTTCTTAGACCAAGGGGTCAAACAGAGTGAGGGGCAGTTTTTTACTCCTATGCCGATAGTCAAATTTATTATTAACTCTCTTCCGATAGAAGAAGTTTTAAAAAATGAAGAGAACCCAAAAGCGATAGATTACGCGTGTGGAGCAGGTCACTTTCTCAATGAGGTGGCGAACAACTTTCCAAAAGAGTTACACAAAAACATAGTAGGTATAGAGAAAGAGTACCGACTCTCTAAAGTCGCCAAAGTAAGTGCCTTTATGTATGGTCAAGATGATATTGAAATCGTCTATCATGATGCTTTGTCTGCTATGGATGAGGTAAAAGAGGCTGATTACTCTGTATTGGTTGCCAATCCTCCCTACAGTGTCAAAGGTTTTTTGGAGACACTTAGCGAAAAAGAGAGAGATAACTATGAGTTGTTAAAGAGCCTTGATGAGAAAACCTATGTAGCCAATAATGCGATTGAGTGTTTTTTTATAGAGAGAGCCAAACAACTTCTCAAAAAAGATGCCGTGGTGGGGATAGTGTTACCTAGTCCCATTCTTTCTAAGGGGTCACAAAATATTGCTTCTAGTAAAGGTAATATCTATGTTCAGACGCGTGAGATTTTGCTAAAATATTTTAATGTGGTTGCCATTGCCGAGTTTGGAAGTGGTACGTTTGGCAAGACAGGAACCAATACGGTGACGCTCTTCTTAAAACGAAAAGCAGACAATCCAAACATGGCTCAACATTTGGAGTATATGGTAAAAGCTTGGTTTGAGGGTGATTTTAGCATTAATGAAGTGTTTAAAGATAGAGATTTACTCTCTTTTTATACGGCACATATCGAGATAGATTTGGCACTTTACAAAACACTCCTAGAGAACCGATATGATGAGAAACTTTTTGAGTTGGAGATGTTTGCTGAGTATGTTCAAGAGTTTGAAAAATTAATTATTACTAAAAATCGTAAAAAGAAAAAAAATTATAAAAATCTAACTAAAGTAGAGAAGGAAAAAATTGAGTTTAAAGAGCTTTTAAAATATACTAGATTGATTGAAAAAGATAAGCTTTATTATTTTTGTCTGGCATATTTAAATCAAAAAGAGGTACTTATTATAAAAGCACCACTTAAAGGTAAAAGTAGTTCAAGTCAAAAAGTAGACCCACTCTTTTTAGGTTATGAATGGAGCAATAGAAAAGGAAATGAGGGAATAAAATATTTAGGACAGACTGTATTTAAAAGCGATGATGATTCAGAATTAGATGAAGAAGATACAAGAATTTTAAATAATATTTTGAATCTGAATAATATCCAAACCCCTCTTTATAATCCACAAGATAAAAAAGATGAGAGTAAGATAAACGCTTTGATTGCTAAGAATTTTGGTGATGAGGTTGTAGAGATACCACAAGCGTTAGAAGCGTTTGTTAGTAAGGCTCGGCTTGTGGATATGATGGATTTTTCTCGTAAGGAGTTTAGTAAGGCTATTGGGTTGAATCCAAAGAGAAAAATAGAAATTATTGGAAAACCTGAATGGCAAGTAAAATTAGGTGATGTTGTTGAAGTATTAATAGGAGGGACACCTTCAAGAAAAAATAGTGAATATTTTGAAGGAGATAATTTATGGGTATCTATTTCTGAGATGAAAGGACAAATTATTTTAGATACAAAAGAGAAAATATCTGATGAAGGTGTTAATCAATCAAATGTTAAACTAATACCTAAGGGTACAACTCTTTTAAGTTTTAAATTATCTATAGGTAAAACAGCTATTGCAGGAAAAAATTTATATACTAATGAGGCTATAGCAGGATTAATTCCTAAAAGTAGTAATGTATTAGATAAGTATTTGTTTACTTTATTTAATGGAAAAATAATTGATTTAGAAAAAGATGGCTTTAATACATTTGGAAAGAGTTTGAATAGTACTTTTTTAAAATCAGAAGTAAAAATCCCTCTTCCACCTCTAAAAATCCAAAAAGAGATTATAAAAAAGTGTGAACTTGTAGATAATGAGGTATCTAAAGCTAATGAGGAGATTGAAAATTTTAAAAAAGAGATAAGTAAAGTATTATCAAAAGTAGAGGGGAAAACAGTAAAACTTTCAAGTGTCCTAGATATTATTGGAGGGGGAACACCAAAAACCTCTGTTAATGCTTATTGGAATGGAGATATTCCGTGGTTGAGTGTCAAAGATTTTAACAATGAAAATAGATATGTAACAACTACTGAAAAAACCATAACCCAAGAGGGTCTTGAAAATAGCAGTACAAAACTTTTACAAAAAGGTGATTTGATTATCTCAGCAAGGGGAACAGTTGGTGCAGTGGCAGAATTGGCTATTCCCATGACATTTAATCAGTCTTGTTATGGGTTACGTTCTCATCAAGATAAAATTGATACAGGATTTTTGTATTATATGATTATAAAAGAGGTTCAACAACTCAATGATAATGCGTATGGAACTACATTTGGTTCAATTACAACAAAAACTTTTGATGCTATTATTATTCCTCTTCCTCCATTAAAGACACAAAAAGAGATAGTCAAAAAAATAGAGATACTAGAGACCAAAATTACCAAAGCTAAAGATATAATAGAGGGAGCGAGTGAGAGAAAAGAGGCTATTCTGAGGGAGTATTTATAATGACAAAACCCAAAAATACTTAGAAGTTCTAATATAACATGGACAAGCACGGAGGCGTTGTCTCTACGGTTTTGAAGATGATTTAACTCGTGCCACACCTCTTGTTCCATCAGTTCTAGCTGTGGAACTTTCATTGGAGAAAGGGCTTTGAAAAGGTTTTTTATTCTAATATATATGGCGAAGCTGGAGCTTCGTCACAAATAAATAATTCCATTTTTAATCATTTTCTGATATACTTTATTAAAATACCCATAGGTAAAATAATGAATTATAATTTTGAATGGGACAGAAATAAAGCCCATACAAATCTCTCAAAACATAAAATAAGTTTCGAGAATGCAACTTCTGTTTTTAGAGATGAAAATGCAATTTCTATTTCAGATGAAGAGCATAGTGAAGAGGAAGAGCGTTGGTTAACAATTGGAATAGATGAAGTGACTAGAACTTTAGTAGTCATTCATACTTATATTTCAATTGATGAGAACAACTGTAATATTCGGATAATTAGTGCAAGAAAAGCAACTAAAAAAGAGCAACAAATCTACAAAGAAGGATAGAAAATGAAAGAAGAGTACGATTTTTCAAAGGGAGAACGAGGAAAGTTCTATAATAAAAATGCAACATTTAACCTACCTGTCTATCTTGACCCTGAGATAGAAAGTTTTATTGCTAAGTTGGCAAAAGAGCAGAAAAAAAATATAAGTGAAATTGTAAATGCTTTGCTTTTTAAAGATAAAGAGCTGATTGAGTTTATGCGTTTGTCAAGTTAAATTTGTTTTAAGTGTTAAGTTTAGAAATTAGAAAGGTGTTCCAAAATGATTAAAGCAGAACAATTCCTTTCCAATTAATCGAATCACTTTAAACATTATGATAAAATGCGACCATTATTTATATGCGTGAAGGATTAGCAGTTGTTAAGCACAGTAAACATAGTACAACGATACGGGAAAAGAGTACTTTTCGATAAAATTAGCATTACACTTGATGGTGGAAAACGTTACGGTCTTATTGGGGCGAATGGGGCAGGTAAATCTACTTTTTTAAAGATTCTCTCAGGAGAGATTGAGCCAACCGATGGAACGGTTCAGATTCAACCTGGACTCAAAATGGGTGTTTTGGGGCAGAACCACTATGCATTTGAAGATTTTACTCTGAGTGATGCTGTTCTTTATGGAAATAAAAAGCTCTATGATGCTCAAAAAGAGAAAGAAGAGCTTTATATGACGGGTGACTTTGAAGATGATAAAGTCAACGAGCGTCTGGGTGAGTTGGAGATGATTTGTGCCGATGAAGACCCAACCTATGAGTCAGATGTGAAGATTCAAAAATTGCTTGAAGCGTTGGGTTTTCCT